>Ga0247832_1002530_pt1 | contig 27705 bp, 21 predicted proteins | sample LaCruzMarch2015__10_FD_192407 | JGI IMG/M metagenome (GOLD analysis project Ga0247832, IMG submission 192407) | Freshwater microbial communities from meromictic Lake La Cruz, Castile-La Mancha, Spain - LaCruzMarch2015_4m | ecosystem: Environmental > Aquatic > Freshwater > Lake | place: Spain... | reverse complement strand
TCATATAGTTTTCAGTTAATTCATTTGAAAAACGAATTATATTTTGATGTAAATTTAAATCTTCATATAAATTTAAATCTATTACTTCTTCTTCTATTTTATTTAATAATAGATTATAATTTTTTTCATTTCCAGTTCCTAAAATTAACCTTTTTAATTCTCCTGACTCATCTAATTCTTTATATAGTTTTTTAACTGTATAATTTTCATATGTATTATGTGCTTGATCTATTATTTTATCTATAAAATCATTTATTGTCTTACTTTTTTTTTTTGAATTTTCAAAAAAGATATTATTTTTAATAATATCTTCTATATTTATTTCACTATTTCTAATAAATTCAGGTTTTAAATCAATTTCATTATAATTATTTGAATTTTTTCTAGTAATTGCTTTTAATATTTGTAATTTAATACCATTTTTTTGATTTTCATTAAATATATTTTGATTTCTAATTAATAAATCATATATATCATTTACATATCTTATATCTTTTATATTATTTTTATCATTTATTATAATTATTGATAAATAAGTTCCTTTATTTAATTTTCTGAATCTAAAAATTGCTTGAGCAAAATCACTCATTTTAGTTTCTGTATTTATCAATATTGCTATATGTCCTTCCTGTGGTTGTTTTATATCTGTCCCTATTACATGGGCTTGATCATAATAATAAAAATTATTATTAGATATTTTTTTAAATACTTCTATTATACCATTATTCATCTGTAATTTATTATTATCTTTATCTAAAAATATTATATTATAGTTTTGTAATTCTTCTGAAATAATTTTTGCAATTTCTATATTATCATAATCTATAAATAGTCCATGTAAATCTATAAATCCTCTTGGATTATCATTTATAACATTTAAAATTATTTTAACATATTCTTTATTATAGTTATTTAATGAACTTTTTGATAAAGATGACGAAGACAATGACAACGATGATAAAGACGATGATGATGACGATGATGAATGAGATGATGATGATGATGATGATGATGATGATGAAGATGATGATGATGAAGACGATGATGAAGACGATGATGAAGACGATGATAAATTATTATTTATTATTTTTGTATTTTTTAAATTTATATAATAAACCTCTGATTTATTTAATTTTGTTGGTTTACCGTAACCAAATATTGCAAATAATATATCTAATTTTTCATCTGGATCATATATTATTTCATTATTAAAAACATAATCTTTTATATAATCATAATTAAATAATTCTAAATAAGCTGTACCTGTATACCCAACTTGCCATTGATTATTTGTATTATAAATTAAATCTTGGAATGAAATATTTAATTGTTTTTTTGTATAACAAATTTTTTCTTTATTTATATTATATAAATATATTAATAATATTTTTATATTTTTTTCTATATTATATTCTGCATATATTTCTTCAAAAATATTTTTTAATTTATATATCATATCTATTTTATTACTATTTTCATCATAATTTATAATATAATAATCTATTCTATCATCTATATTATAAAAATCATTAATAATAATAAGAATATTATTAAAATCCATTAAATCATCAATTAATCTACATCCATTATTTATATAGACTTTAAAAGTTAATATTAATGTATATAAAATAGAAGAAAAATTTGAATTTTTTATAGGAGTATTTTTTCTTGAAAAAGGACTACATAATCTATATATATTATATATTTCATCTTTAAAATATAAAAAAGAAAATCCATAATCCATATTATAAGTACTTGTTTTGGATTTTTCATTAAAAAAAATTAAATTATTTATTAAATATGGATATTTTTCTAGCAAATTATTATTTTCTCTAACTAATTTATCTATTAAATTAGTATTATTTATTTCATTATAAAAAATAAAATAAAATATAAAATTAAAAATACTTTTACTCAAACTTTTATCATTTTTTTTTATTAGGTTAAACATTGAATTTAAATAATTATAATGTGAATCAAATTCATCTATTATATTAAATTCATTTTTTAAATCAATTTCTAAGTTATTTTGTGTATTTTGTGTATTTTCAAATGAATTTATTTCATCTTCGTTTTTATTTTTGCCACCACCTTTTAATTCTAAATATTTTATTTCTGTATGAATTCTTGCAATTTTAGAACGATATCTTTCTTTTATATTTTCACTATTTTCTTTATTTATTTTAACCTCATAATTTCTAATTATATTAGAAAGTTCTTGTATTTTGTTAATATTATTTTCATTATTTTCATTATTTTCATTATTTTCATTATTTTCATTATTTTCATTATTTTCATTATTTTCATTATTTTCATTATCATAATATTGAATCCATCTTAATTTAGAGTCATAATCTGAAAAAATATTTACTTTTATATTTGTTAAATATTCTGATAATTCTAAATATTGTGATGTATCTTGAACTAAATGAGAAGCAGTTATAATTGTCGCTATTTTTTTATGATAATATGTAATACATAAAGATAAAAGAGGTGTAAAAACTGAAGTTTTTCCTTTACCCATCATAAATTGATGTAATTTTAATTCTTTATTTTTATTAATTAATTCTGTACGTATTTCAATATATTTATTTAATTGTGATTTTGTATAAAAATAAGGTAATTGGATTAAATAAAAAATTTCAAATTTATAAAAAAAATTTTCTTTAATTTTTTTATTAAAGTATATAATAGAATCAATAATATCAATATAATTTTTTAATTCCCAACAAGAATTATTTTTTATAATATTATTAACTAATTCTATTAAAATATTATATTTCATAATATTTATAAAAATATTAATATTTTTATAGAAATAATGATTAAAATCATTATATTTTTTAATTTTTTTAATATTTTGTTTAAAAGCTATATATAAATAGTCCTTTGTTTTATTTAAAAAATTTAAATTAATATTTTCTTTTTTTAATGAACAAAATTTATGTTTATCAATATAATTATCTAATTTATTATTTGAATTTATTTTTTCTTTTATTATTTCTAAAAAATTTGAATCATAATCTTTATAAGAAAGAATGTTTTCACAATATTTTTTAATTTGTATAATTAAATTATCATAAAAAATATTTTTATTAACTTGATTATTATGAAATTTATTTAAATTAATATTATTTAATTTAATACTAAAAGAATATCTATCACATATTTTTTTATAAATATCCATATTAAAATTATTTATTGGACAAAAATAAGAAGGTGCTATTCTTAAATCTAATTTTAAATCTTCTTTAAAATTGATATTTGTAAAATTTTTATTAAAAGCTATATTATACATAGATTCATTAATATCAGTATAAAAATTAGATGAAGATAATATATTTAATGTATAGTTATTAATTTCTTTGTCATAATAACATAGATATGGTTTATAAACAGGTATAAATTTTAAAAATGGATGTTTTTCAATTGTTAAATTAAAATATAATTTTTGTTTATTATTGTTTTCATCTATTATATAAATATTATTTACATCTATAATATTATTATTAAAATAAATTTGTATAATCTTTTTAGATAATATAAAAATATCAGATGTTACTATAAAAAAATATCCAGATATATTATTTTTTATTATTATTTCTTTAGAAATCTTCGTTTCTTTTATGTCTATATGTAATATATTAAAAAGTAATTTTATATTATGTAAATCATTATATGCTATTGAAAAACGATTTAATATATTTAATATATTTATATTATATTTATCATATGATAAATCTATTGAATAATAATTTTCATAAGTATTATTATTTTTAAAAATATATGATTTATAATCAGTTGTATATAAAATTTTATTTGTAAAAATCCAATAAAATTTTTTATTTTCAACAATATCATACATAATATTCTCAATAGACTTTTTATCTGAATTTATTTTATTATATAATTTAAATTTATTAATTAATTTTTTACTTGAATTATTTTCTAAACATATTTTTGTTAATTTATTTATATCTAAACTACACATAAGTAATTGACTTAACCATTCATAACCATCATCATAATTATAAGAATTAATAATTATATAGATATATGAATTTGTTGATAATAAAATATTATTTTTTATATTTAGTTTTGAATGATATTTCTCATATAAATTAATAATTTTATTTTTTATATTTTTATATTTAATTAATATTTCCATATCATCTATTAATTCTATAAAATTTAAATCAGTAATATTTAATCCTTTGTTATCTTCAATACTATTATATAATTTATAAAAATATTCCAAAATATTTATATCATCAATATTATTGTTATCAATTGAATATAATATATCATTTATATCATATTTTTTTATATATAAATTATTAAAAGTATTATTAACATATATAATTTTTTCAATACTATTTTTGTTAATTGATATATCTAATAAATCTAATATATCATTTATATTTTTATTATAAATTGATGTGAATTTAAATATATTAATTATTTCATGAAAATCTAATAAGAAAAATAAAGGATCATATATACTAATTTTTATGTTTTTTTTATCTATTATAGCTCCAGAACTATAATAAAAATAATTATATTTTACATCATCCGAATAATTAAATGTAAAATTTATAATATGAGAATTTATACTAATATATTTTAAAATAACTAAATATACATAATATATATCTAATAAAACTTTATATACATTAGAATACATTTTATATTTTGTTGGAAGTTTATTTAACATTGGTTTGATATGTTTATATAAATCATTAAAATCATTGATAGTAAAATTTGTTTTAAAATCTTCAAATGTTCCGATATGATTTCTTGTTTCAATTATTTTTGTTTTTAAAAATCTATGTAAATATATATAAAATGTATAATCTATAAATATTAAATTATCATCTTTTGATGATCCACATATTTTATTATTAAATAATTTATCTATACCTGGTATTTCATTATTAAAAATTAATGTTTTTATAGGGTAAAATTTACAAAAATCATCAGTAAAAGAATATTTATTAATTAACTCATATATATAATTATTATTAAAAAAATTATTATTATTATAATTAGTATATTTTTCATCAAATATATATCCAGTATCATTTGAAATACATAATAGATGTATCATTGAAAAATGAAAATTTAGAATTTTATTAATAAATATATTTATTTTATCTTCTATAGAAGATTCGTTAAAAAATATTTTTATTATTAAATTATTTATAGCTAAATTAAAATAACTATAAAATACACATGAACCAGAAGATTGTGATTTATTATATAACCCTACTGTATCAAATTTAATTTTATAATATTCTTTTACATGTTTTAATGATTTAGTTATAAATACTTTATCTATTTTTGAATTTATATTTTCTATAAATTCATTAAAAGATTGGTAATTTTGGCTATTTTTATATATATGTTCTTTACCTTTTTTTTTTAAATATATACTTTCTGATATTATTTTATTATTTTTTTTACAATTATTATATAAGTTAATTAAATCTAGATTTTCATCTAAATAATCATCATAGTCTTCAAAACTATATGTATTATTTATAATATCAAAAAATGAACATTCTTTAAAATCATCAAAATATTTTGATCCTATATAATATAATAAAGTATAACATAAAAAAATTCCATTTTCACTTATATTATTCTCGATATCATTATAAATATATTTTATTTCATCTATTTTTATATCATTAAATATTGTAATTTTTTTTATAACATTATATATTTTATTACATATTTTATTGTCAGTTAATGACTCATATTTTTTTTTAAATATTGTTATAGTTTTTATAAATTTATTTATATCTTCGCATAAATTATTTAAAATTTGATTATCACTTACATAAAATATTTTAGGTACAACATTTTTATTATATATAATATTATTATTAATACCTAATCCTGAATTAGAATAATATATATATTTATTACCATTTATTGTAAATTTATATAAAATAGTTGAATGTGAAATATTATAAACATTAATAATATCTTTGGATATTAAATTAAAAATATTATCTAAGTCATAATATTTCCTAATTTTATTTCTTGAAATAACTTTACAACCAATATCTTCATTAATATCTTTATCAAATAAATAATAAATTGGATATATAATTGTTGTTAAACAATTATTTGAAGTTGATTCGTAACAATTTTTATCTACAACATTTGTTATTGAATTTAATAATTTAAAAATTTTATCTGTTTCATTATTTTCATTATTTTTATTTTCATTTTCATTTTCATTTTCATTTTCATTTTCATTTTCATTTTTATTTCCATTATTTCCATTTCCATTATTTCCATTTCCATTATTTCCATTTCCATTATTTCCATTTCCATAATTTATATAATTTTCATTATTCCAATTATTTCCATTTCCATTATTTCCATTATTAATCATTTTTATATATTATAACTTTATATTTAAATTATATTTGAATCTTACTTAAAAATTTTATTTAATTAATTTTAACTACAAAGAAAATATCTTAATTTATATTTTACACCTTTGCACAATTAAAACGCCAATTTTAATAAATAAATAATAAAATACTTAAAATAATAATAATAAATTTATTCAATGATTTATTCAAAAATCTCGATAATACTTAATTATAAATAATGATATTATATAAAGATGAAAAATTGTAAAAAAACTTTAAATTATTTATTACATGACTATAATAATTGTTCTATAACAAGTATGTTAAAAAATCATAATAGTAATTTAAGTAAATCATTGGATAATAATCAATTAATACAAAATTTTTTATCATTTAATTCAAGTACATATAATGAAAAATATACAAGAGAAATTATAAAAAAATATTCAAAAAATATTAAACATATAAAATATTATAATTTTATTTTAGGTGGAACAATTAATTTATGTTCTAATTTACTAAATACTAATGAAGAAGAAATAAATCATAAATTTATAGAAATTAGATCAAAAAATAATTTAAATAAATTTTATAATACTATTCATTGTACAAATATACATAAAAAAAAATATTATATATATTTTTTTATATTATACCAAAAGCTAGAAAAATAATAGAAATATTAAAAAACGGTACTATTGAAAATAATTTTGGAAATTTATATATTGGTAGTCAATTACTACATCCTTTTAATATGGAAAGATTTAAAAATTATAAAAGATTAGATATAATATTATATAATATTGATACAAATCATCTTATAAAAAAAAAGAGTTTAAAAAATAAAATTTTAGAAACAATTAATTCTTCACATGATTTCTATACTGAGCGTTTATTTGATATTAATATTACCGATAATAAAATTCTTTCAAAAAATAATTTTTTATTAGAAAAATTAAACTATATTGAATACAAAATTTTTCTTGATATAAAACATAATTTTTTTGTTGTTTCTGGTCCTTATATGAGAAATTATGCAAAATTAATAGATAATTATTATACATTAAAAAGAGATTCTTATATGTGTATTAGATATTATACATATGATAATAAAGTAAAGAGATATTTATACGGATTATATAATATAAAAGATGGTAAAATAAATTTAAATAGTGATACAGAAGTATACTTTTCAAATAATTTAATTACATTAAATAATCGAATATGTATAATTAATATTTTATCATATTGTTTAGAATTATTAAATAGTAGAGAAATAAGATATTATATATACACTGATATTAATGACGAAGATAAAATAAAAAAAATTATAATAATTTTTTATTATTTATCTATTTATTTAATGTCATTTTTTTCTGGTAGTTCTTCAATAGCAGAAATGAGTCTATTTACTTTATGAGATACATATATAAATTTTGATAAAACAAAACCTTTAATTATAAATCCCAATACAATGGTTGATGTTGAAGTTTTATCATTAACTTTTACAAATTTTTATCATAATTGTTTTAATGAAGAATCTACTTCATATGAAATTAAATATACTCCGTATTTTTTTATTGCTGAGTCAAATTCTACACCACCTTGGATAAATTTATAATTATAAAAAATATGGAGTATATTTAATTTCATTTTCTATAAACTCTTCATTAAAACAATTATGATAAAAATTTGTAAAAGTTAATGATAAAACTTCAACATCAAGCATTGTATTAGGGTTTATAATTAGAGGTTTTGTTCCATCAATATTAATATATGTATTCCATAAAGTAAATAAACTCATTTCTGAAATAGATGCACAACCAGCAATAAAAGACATTAAATAAATAGATAAATAATAAAAAATTATTATAATTTTTTTTATTTTTTCTTCATCATTAATATCAATATATATATTTATTCTTACATCATCATTTTCTAATAAAAATAAACAATATGATAAAATTTCTATAACACATTTTCTATTATCAATTGTTATTAACCAATTTGAAAAATATGCTTCTGTATTAGGATAAAGAACAAAAGTATCTTTCATAGAATAGACTCCATATACAAACCTTTTTACTTCATCATTATATGTATAATATTTAATACACATATATGATGATTTTTTTAATATTGAATATTTATCTTTTAATTCTTTATTAATAAAAAAATCCTCTTCTATATCAAGATAAATCTTATATTGTAAATAATCTAAATTATCTAATGAAAAAGAATTTTTTTCTTTTGATAAACATCTCTCTGTAAAATATGTATTTGTTGTATTATTAAATATACATTCTGTATAAAAATCATCTGAATCAATAATTTCTCTTAAATTTATATTTTTTATACTTTCTTTAGTATATTGAGAACCTTTATGAATTCTATTTAATATATGATCCAATCTATAATATTTTATAAATCTTTTCATACAATAAGAATGATTTAATGCACCATTAATAAATAAATTACCAAAATTATTTGTAAATTCTTTTTTTTTTAATATTTCTATTAGTTTTCTAGCTTTTGGAATAATATAGAAAAATATATATAATATTTTTTTTTTATATATATTAATTTTAAAATTTGCTGTATCATATAGTTTATTTATATCATTTTTTCTTATAATTTCATCAAATTTTAAATCTATATCAATATTATTTTTTAATAAATTAGAACACATATTAATAGTTCCGCCTAAAATAAAATTATAATATTTTTTATGTTTAGTATTTTTTAAATGATTTTTTATAATTTCTTTTGTATATTTATTATTATATGTATCTGAATTAAATAATAAAAAATTTTGTATTAATTGATGATTATCTAATGATTTACTTAAATTACTATTAGGATTTTTTAACATACTTGTTATAGAACAATTATTATAATTATGTAATAAATAATTTAAAGTTTTCTTACAATTTTTATGTTCTATATTTGTCATATATAACTTTATATAAGATTAATAAAAAATAAATCATAATAAATATTTTGCATTTATTAAAATATTTATTTGAGATATTGTATAATTCATTTATAAATATTTTATTGATAAATATTTTTTATTATTTTAATAAAAAACCAACTAAAAATAAAATTTAAAAATCAATAAAATTACTAAAAAAAAAATTTTAAATTTTAATTGATAATTTTATAAAATAATATTTTAACTTATTTAATTATTTATTGTATAGTGAATTATACAATATCTCCAAATCTAGGATTTTTGGACATCTTTTTATTAAAGAATTAAATTATAAAATATTTTATAATTTAATACACTTTATATTTTTAAACATTAATATATGATAAATTTTTTAATGTTAATAATTTTTTAATAAATATATTATTTTATTGTTATTATTGTAAAAATAACTTTCCAAAAATCCTAGATTTGGGTGTATGATTATAAAGAAATAGATTAATATTCAAAAATATTTTTTATGATCTATAATTTTATAATAAATTATTTATGTATACTTAAAGATTATTTTAGGATAACTGGGTCTAGATTATTTTCAATGCTATTAAATATATTTTAAATTTATGGATTAAATAAATTTATGGATTAAATAAATTTATGGATTAAATAAATTTATGGATTAAATAAATTTATGGATTAAATAAATTTATGGATTAAATAAATTTATGGATTAAATTTATTTAATTTTAAATAAATAATGTATAATTTTATATATTTTAAAAATATTGTATTATTTTTTATTGTAATAAATACCAATAAAAATATATTTATGATTTACTTTATTATTAATTTCTTAATTTAGTAGAATTGAGATTATTTCCTTATAAATAATTCTTTAAATTTTTTTATTATTTATCATTAAATAATGATCTACTTGTTAATTTATTATTTTTAGAATTATTTTTAGAATTATTTTTAGAATTATTTAATAAACTATATTTTTTAGAAGTTTTATTTTTTTTACTAGGTTTAAATTTAGAACTATCTAATGAACTAGATTTTTTAGAAGTTTGATATTTATTTGTTATACTATTAGTATTAGATTCGGATTTAATGTTAAACGATTGACTATTACAACAATTTATAGTATTTAATTCATTAAGTAATATTATAAAATTTTGGGGAATTAATAATTCAAAATTTTCTCTATATTCTAAAAAATCTGTAGAACATGTAAAATAATGTATAGATTCATAAATATTTATTTTTCTCTTTATATCTATATTTAAATAATTTTCTTCTATATTATCAATTAATTTAAAAAAAGGTTTTAGTTCTTTTGCTTGATCTTTATTTATACCAATTTCAAATGTTCTAAAATTTTGTATTAAATGAAATAAATCAATTGCTTTTAACAAATTTTCATTTTTTAAATTTAATTGATCACTTCTCCGTAAATTTACAGGAACAACTGAACTTATTAATAGATTATCAAGTATTTTAACAGTCGTATACCCAAAATCTATAAATTTAATTTTGTTAGATTCAGTATCTATAATTATATTATCTGAGTGAAAATCCCCATGTATAAAAGATATTGATTCTTGTAAAATATATAATTTGTTTGTAATATATCTTAATTTTTTTAAAAAAATTATGTTTTTTTCGCTTTCAGTTAAATCTTTTTTATATAAAGATAATATATATTGCTTTAATGTTATTCCTTTAGCTGTGTTCATTATTTGATGAATATATCTTTTAGGTCCATTAATCATAAATTCCATATTAGATCTAACTGTTAAATTATCAAAATAGTTATATATAATACAATTTATAATAGTTTCAATTAAACCAGGAGCTTTTAATTTATGCCGTTTTAACGTTTTATTACCTAGATTTACTATATTACTATTATTATTAAATGGATCATTATTGTATTTAAGATGAAATTCTTGTGTGTTTTCATCTTTATTTGTGATAGATTTCAATAAAGAATTAATTCCTGATATAACACCATCTCTCAATTCTTCTTCCTTTGTAGTTGTTTTTATATTACTTAATTTCTCACAATAATCTATAACTAATAAAAGTAATCTGTTGTTTCTTAATATTGGAATATATTCATATAAATATTCAAGAGGACTTAAATTATTAAAATTAGATAAAGAACTATTTTTTGAACGAGATATTAATTTTATCGGAGACCTTAATCTAGAAGACCTTAATGGTGAAGACCTTAATGGTGAAGACATTGATGATGAAGACCTTAATGGTGAAGACATTGATATATGAGACCTTAATTCTGGAGACATTAATCTACTAGACAGTGATATTGGAGAAATTAATTGATTAGATTTTGATGGTGGAGAAATTAATAGTGAAGACATTGATCTACAAGACTTTGATGTTGGAGACTCTGATCTCTTAGACTTTGATCTTGGAGGAGATTTAAGTTCTTGTTTTGAAGATTTTTTTAACATATATACTTATATATATATATTAAAAAAATTTATTAAAAATAAAAAATTTATTAAAAATAAAAAATTTATTAAAATAAAAAATTTTAGAAATAAACTTAACTAAAAGAACTATTTTAAAATTGATATTTTATCATAATATATTATCATATATAATCATTGTAGGCCTGGTCATTTTATGGCAAATTTTAATTCAATATATTATTTTATTGATAGTTTTAACAATAAAATAATACATTGAATTAAAAAATTTATAAAATTTTCCATCCAGGGCCAGATCTAAATCAATGTTACTAAATTAATTATCAATAAAATATATTTAAATTATAAATATATTTTATTGATAATTAATACAATGAAAAAAATACCATATCTTAAAATATATAAAATTATACATAACTTATTTAAAAGTAAATAAATTAAAAATTTTTTTATAGATTCATTTAAATTTTATTTATCAATAACTTTTATTTAATCTATAACTTAAAATATATTTTCATACAGTAATAATATATTATATAATCATAAAATATTAATTTAATCCAAGTAGAGAACTAAATATATTAATGAAATCTAAAAAATAATCTATTGCAGCAGTTATAAAATCTCCAGAGTAATCTCTATCTAAAATACTTATTGTATCATAAACTATAAATACAGAAAATAACAATATTATAAAACCTGCTATAATTTTACGATACATCATATATTTTCCAGCAATACTTAATATAAATATAACAATTATTAGGAGTAATAATACACAAAATAAAGTAATACTTACGATAGGCGAAATTCTAGCACCCATAAAAGCTGCAAAAAATCCAAATATTGTTAAATATACAAAGATACTACAAGTTGTAATAAATGCTTTTTTAACTATTTCATTTTCTGATTCATTTTCACCATTTTTAATATCTATTCTAGTAGAAAATAGTAAACCTACACCACCTGCAAAAATAGTAAATAAAATAAATTTTATTAAAGGTGATTTTATAAAAACAATTGAAATAATAAGTACAAAAAGAAAGATTATTAACCCAATATATTGAACACGTGTCAAATTAACATCTCTATTCTCAGCATACATTAAAACAATATATGCTATAAATATTTCAAAAATTAATGTTGCATAAACTTGTGCTAAAAAAAATTTTTTTTGATTAAGTGTTTGTATAAAATAATCATAATTAAATTTTTGCGATTTCATATTAATCTATTATAAAATAAGATAAAAATATAAATTATATTTTTATAAAAATGCTTATAGTTTAAAATTCTATAAATTTAAGCTGTTTCATAAATTGGTTATCAATAGAATATACAATAAAAAATAAATATATTTTTTTTAAATTGTACAATTATTTTTAATAATTATTTTTTTGAAATGATCAAAATCATTTTTTTATATATTTCTAATTTATTTTATTGTAAAAATATTTTTATAAAAGTTATTTTTATTGATATAATTGAATAATGATTTTATATTTATAATCAATGTTGTAAACTTAAGGATTTAAATATTATTACGTAATAATATTTAATTATTGGAATATTAAATCAATGAATATGAATTAAATAATTGTAAGATTCAATACTAAATTAAAATATATTTTAATAATAATTTATCAGTATTATTACAATTCTGTAAACTTAAGATTTTTTAAAAATGAGATTTTTTTTTCTTATAATTTCTTATCATTTGTATGAAAGATATATTTGTAAAAGTCCATTAAACTTTTATATTCATAAGTTAATTTTCAAAAAATATTTTATTAAATAAAAATGTTTTGAAGATGTATCATAGGTATGGTATAATTTGGAGATAATCAATAAAATAATAATTTATAATTATTTCATAAAATTTGGTCAATATGGCTGGGCCTAAGTTTAATTGTCTAAAATCAAATATTCATTATCATATCTTTTAATATTGTGTCTTCATAAATCATATTTTCATTATATTTTTTAAAATAATCCCAATCTCTTATATTATCTGATTTTTGACTTGCAACATCTGTTCTTGTTAATTTTACTTTCTCAAAAAATTCTCTTGATTGTATTGGATAATGATTTAATTGAATTTTATCATTTATATAGATTTCTTTAACTTTATTATGTATTATGTTATGTATAAATATATTATTTAAATTAATATTCTTAGGTTTACATATCCATTTTGTATTTGAACTTAATTCTGGTTGTCTAAATACTATATTTGTTCTTATATCATATGGATGTTTATCATTTCCATCACTTCCAAACATTTTCCAATTAGAATAAATTACATCATAAAAATCATAATCATCTATAATATTAATTAATTTATTATTTGGACTAAACCAAAATTCATCTAAATCTGCCATTATTAACCATTTTGTTTGAGATGGTATATTTTCACGCATCCATATTGTTTTATAATGTTCTAACTGTTTATATTTTTCAGGTAATTTATATAATGTTACTAGACCTTTTTCTATATATGGATTTAAAATAAAATCTGGATTATCATCTGAATCATTATCTATTAAATAAAAATGTTCTACTCCTTGCCATAAATAATGTTCTATCCAAATTTTTAAATTCATTGTTTCGTTTTTAAATATTCCAATTACAGATAATTTATATTTTAAATTATTCTCATAACTTTCTATTATTGGATAATATTTTAATAAATATATAAATATTATTATAAATAATATTATAAATAATATTATATAAACTAGAGGTTTACATAATTTTTTTTTTAAATTCATTAATTATATATTATATTAACATGATAAAAAATCTGACTAAAATATTAAAAAATAATTTTTTAATATTTTTATTTTCTTAAATATTTATATATTTGATATAATATCAAAAAAACAGCTATTAAATTATATAATAATATTAAAAGTTTATATGTTTGGAAAAAGGAAAATGATGATAATTATAAAAATATAAATATTACACCAGATATTATAGAAGAAATTTTTAAATGTGTTAATATATTAAAATTAAAAAATATATAAACAATTAATAATTTAGAGTGTGAAAATTTTAAAATGAAAATATATATTGAAAACTATGTAATTAATGAAATTACTAATAATAAATTAATTACTATTAAAGAAATTATTAAAAATATAAATAATAAATTTAATGTTAAAATATCAGAAAAAACCATTTATAATCTTTTAAAAAAGAATAATTTTTCTTATAAACAAGTTAAAATAAAAACAAATCTTTATACAAAAGAAGAACAAAAAGAAAGAGTCAAAAGTTTTATTGATTACCTTAATGTTAATAACATATGTAGTTATGATGAAATAAGTGCTGTTTCAAATAAATATCCTAGGAGAGAATGGTCTAAAAGAGGAGAAGAATGTATTATAGAGAGTAAAAATACACTATATGGTAAACGATTTACAATTGGTTTAACTGTTAATACTGAAAAAATAATAAATTTTAATGTAGTTGAATGAGGTATGAAAAAAAAAGATTTTATTGACTTAATGACAGAGTTTAATAAAATCCATAATAATGAGAATGATAAGACAATATTTTTAGATAATGCTTCAATTCATCATTCAAAAGATTTTAAACAGTATACAAAAGACACTAAAATGAATGTTTTATATAATGTACCATATGATAAAAATCCAGTAGAATATGTTTTTTCTTTACTAAGAAAAGTTTTAGAAAGAAGTGAATTCACAACAATTAATAAATTAACAAAAATAGTTAATAATTTTAAAAATAATTTAATAAGTAATAAATTAAATAATATATTTAGAAATTAGTTTAATTTATTTAATTTAAACTAATTTCTTACACAATGATTTATTGAAAATATAAAAATATTAATAATGTTAAAAAACCTAAAAGACCCTTCTAACATTTTTTTATTTTATATCAATAAATTATAAATTTATAATATTTATTGATATTATAACAATAAACAAATAAAAATAATATATTTTATAATTTTTAAAACTATATTTTTTTAAATAATTGTTTATGAAAAAATGGTCGAATTTTTTTATCCGGTTACTATATATACAAATAAGAATAATCTTAAAAATATTATCTATTAATATTCTTTATAAAAATATAATTTAAATAAAAAATTATAAAATTATCCTAGTAGAACAAGACTTATATAAGACTAAATAACAATATAGTAAATCCTATGTATAAAAATCTTATTTTCAATTTATTTTTTAAATATATTTTACTTATTTTCATAAATATTTATAAAATATATTAATTTTACATAAATAAAAATTGATTAGTATTTATATAATATTATTGATATATTAAGTAATAATATAAAATGGAATTAATTGATTCTACTGAAGAATTAGAACATTTAGATGAAACAAAACTTTCAGAGCTTGAAAATAAGAGTTTAATCTTAGTTCCAAGTCCAACGCCAGTTTCTTTATTAGGTATAGAGAAACTAGTATACTGTTCAGTATCTATATGTGAAATGTATTTTGATACAGTATTAGAATTAGTGACTAAACATTTATCTTTATTAGATAAAGGTCAGATTTTTGATAAATGGAATGACACTCTTAATAAAAATAAGAGAGAATTACATTCTACAATATTATTTTGTACACCTAATACAGATAAAACAGAATTAATTGAAGAATTAAATCCCTACTTTGGTTCAATTATACAAGTAAATGTAATTAGTATTGCATTTTCTCTTGATTTTATCACTTTAGGTATTGAGTTCGAAGATAAAATTCCATATTTTCAAAATTCGATTAAACATATAACGTTTGAATATTTAAAAGGTAATTCTCCAATGAATTCAACATTAGCTTTTAGCAATGGTATAACATTTGATGTAAATCCTAATTTAAATATAAAAGGTATTATATGTAAAGTCAATAAAGATGGTAAAGTAAAGAGTTAAAAATAATTTATTCTTTTATAAAAATAAAAAAAAATGAATAGAAATTGAAACTATTTTTGAAAATATATATTTTAAATATGTCCAAAAATATTAAAGATATTATTATTGAACTAGTTAAATCAGATATAAGTTTTGATGATTTATGTATCATTCATATAATAGATGTTTCAGGATCAACTGGAAATATATATATTGATAAAACAATTATATTAACTAAAGAAAGCGAAGTTATGTTATCAAATATATTGGATAATATTGATGCAACACATTATTGTATTTCATTTCATGATACTCCAAAAAATCATGGGAAAATTAATATATTGAAAGAAGAGGGTTTGATAGATATACCTGATTTAAAACCATTAAATTGTACATATACAGCAAATGCTTTTAATATGGCAGTTGATATTTTAAAGGATATCAAACATAAAAAAATTATTATAAATTTATATACAGATGGTAAAACAAATAATGTTATAAATGATTTTGAAAAATCAATTAAAATATTTGATGAGAAAAAAATAGATTTACATATATTTGCAGTATCAGATAGTTATAAAAATTTAGAAAAAATTTCAATTAATGAAGAAAAGAAAATTCCTGGAATGGATTTAGTTAATATGTTACAAAATTCAACAAGTTCATTAACTATTTATAATAGTTATCATAATACATTACCTTATACTGGTAGTCTTAATTCTAAAATTAATAAAGACTATATTACTCTATTAGGAGTTCCTATAAATAATAATATTATTGATTTTTTTCATGATCTTATAAACAAAATAGAAGAAAATAAAGATGAAATAACATGGGGGTTGAATCATAGTGATTTAAAGAAACTTTTAACTGATATTGGAAAAACTTTTTCATTAATATTTATTAATTTTCCAGATAATAATCCTTTTATTATTGATATTTCAAAAAGACTTTCTATATTAATTAATAGTTTTACACCAGAAAGAATTACTAATATTATTAAATATGGTTTTGAATGTACTAAAAAAAATTCTCCTATTATTTTTACAAATTTTGATGAACATGTTATAGATGTATCTACAAAACAAAAAAGTTTTTCAAATGCAAATGAATCACTTGAAAAACATGGAACAATATTAGATGCATTAAAATGTATTTCTATTCCATATGGTACAAATAAATTATGTATTATTAGTGAAATGCAAAAAGATTTTAATAGAAAACTTGGAAAATTTCCAAATTCAATGGACGAGTTTGGAAATGTATATTTTGGAATAGATGCAAATAATGATCAAGCATGTCGTCAAGGATTAAGAGAATTATGTAATTTAGCAGGTTTTCAAAATGCTAAATTTGCACCGGATGTTATTTTTTATATCTTACACACAATGTCTTTAATGTTTTTATCCAATATTGATTTAAATTGTGAACATATGCAAGAATTGTGTAAACTTGCTATTATTCAAACATCAATGACAGTTTTAATTAAAGATAAAACACATCATGAAAAAGGATGTTATTTTCATTGGAAAGAAGGTCGATCAATTGCTATGCATTATTCTAAACCAAATATTACTCATTCTTCATTATTTACTAATAAATTAATAAATAAATTTGAATTAAATGAAACTCTATGGTGGGCATTAATGATGACAATGTTAGATATATTTGATGAGCAATTATTTTGTTATAAAACAGTATTAGAAGAGTTGAATATTGTTCCAACAAAAGATGGATTCTTAGAATGGTTTAAGAGTAATTATGGTACATCGAAAGAATATAGATTATTTACTTTTGAAGCACCTCAAAAATCAGTTATTTCATTAGATCATTTTAATTTTAATAATCCAAATGATCTTATTTTTCAATTAAATGATCATGAAAATTGTAAAACAAAAACATGGTATACTGAATCTCAATTAAGAGATTATGTATTAAAACCAAGAGGAAGAGGTTGTGTTTGGTGTAGATATGATCCTAAAGATGAAGATTTAACACTGGTTACTATAAATCTTGATAATTGGAGAGAACAAATTAAAGAATCTAAAACTAATTTTCATGAAAATGAAACAATTACTAATTCAATTTTTAATTCAGGATTAAAATTACAAAAAGGAAATGAAATTAAGGTAAGAATAGTTTTAGTTGGAACAGTTGGTTCTGGTAAATCAACAACTGCAAAAAAAATTAGAGAATACCTTATAAATAAAAATATTGAATGTTTAATTGTTAGTTCTGATAAATGGAATTTATTAGGTTATAAAGGAGAAAATCTACAAAGACAAATTTTTAATGAAATGTTAAATTTCGATAAACTACCAAATAATAAAAAAGTAATTATTATGGATTTGTGTAATGAAAGAGGACAAACTAAGAATAGTTTTGGATTTAATACATCTGAGTATAGAGATATTATTTATTATCCAAATTTCAATAGAGATAAATTTAATGAATACGAATGTTGGTGTTTAACAAATATTTTATCAAGAAAAGGTAATAATGATTATTTAAATCCATCAAAATCAGGATCTAATACATGTATTAGTGTTTTGAATATGAAATCAATATCGATTGCTAATTTATTAGGTATATCAAGAAATAATTTTAATGAAAATGTAGATATTGATGATATATTAATGAGTATCAAAGAAAATAATGATAATTATAAATTATATCTAAGTAATATAGATATTGATGAAGAAATTAATAAATTATTAATTGATATTATTTAAATTTTTTTTATAAGATAAATATATGAAATATTATCATATTTTTTTTTTTATACTTAAATTTATAATTTTATTATTAATATCTTTAATATCTTTAAAAATTATTTCACTTAAAACAAAAATTTATATTTTAATTGATTTTATTTTTAAAGTGTCATTTAGTATTTTTATTATTATTTTTTTTACAATGAATAAATATGATAATTTAAAAAATGATGATAGAATATTAATAATATTATCAGGATTTATACTTCTATTATTAATAGATTATATTAAAGTTATAAATATTTTGTTTAATATTCAAAATGATGAAAACATAAGTTAAATTTTTATTTAAAATATATATTTCTTATCATATATTTAACAAATTAAAATCTTTTATAAATTCTGATATCTTCATTTTTACGAAAATCTTAATGTTTTCATAAAACTATTTATTTTAGAGATTCATCATACAATGATTTAAATTTCTCTAAACCATTTCTTCCGATATATTGCATTGATCTCATTGTCCACCCAAATGATATACCAGAATGTCCATCATAACCCAATTTTATCATCATAGATGAAATTTTATGTAATCTATTATCATCCGAAAAACTAAAACTTTCTATATCAGAAGATACAAAATCCCATGATTCAGTTTGACTAATTGCATTATATGCATTAGTCAACATAGTTCTCTCAGTATTATCACTAACAAAATTAAAAATGTCAGTTTTATCACAAACATAAATAAAATCTGACATTTTTATATAAATTTTATTTATAATATTATAAATAAAATTTATATAAAAATAACAATCAATTTATTTTATAAATTATCTAAATATATAATATATGTTATTTAATAGAGAATATATAGTATTCTTATCAATAATTGGTATAATATTATTATATTCATATTATTATTTTTTATCATCAAATACTGGATCAATTACAAAATTATGGGGTAATATTACAGGGAATTTGTTAATTGTATATTATATTTCAATGATATTGGCAACAATCGGTTTTATATTACTATTTTATTATTTATTAACTGCATCTATATTTACACAAAAAGACGTTGATAATATTTTTTATTGTTTATTATTTATAATTATTATATCTATTTTTTGGATGCCTGCATCATTAAAATATTTAGAAAATAAAAATTTTTATAATAAATATTTGACAATAGTTATTTTATTTTTAGTTTCAATATTATCACTATATTTAATTTATTTAGTAGACCAAGTTAAGGATAAAGAAAATAAAATTTCAAAAACATTAGCTCTTTTAGGTGCAATATATTTTTTTATTCATGTATTTTTATTTGATTTTATTATATGGGATTATAATTTCTTTATGAAATAATTTTTATAAAATATTTTAATATTATTACTTAGGCCTGGTGACGCTGGTTAAATTTTAAGAAATGACTATAAATTATTATTTTTAACAATAAAATATGCTAAATGAAAAAAAGTTATAAAATATTATTATTTTATTGATATTTTAAACAATAAAATAATATGTTAAATAAAAAAAGTTATAAATGCCATCTAGGGCCAGGCCTAAACCATGCCTATTATTCTTATTTGTTTATTTATATATTATTAATACATTAATTATGCAAGATTTCCAATATTAAAATAATATTTTAATCAGATTTTTTTATAAAGTTAATATATAATGAAAAATACAAGAGATAATAAATTAGTAAAATCTAGGCAAATTACAAAATTAAATTTTTTATAAATATTAAGATTTTATAAAAAAATAAACATATTTATTAGAATTTATCTGAAAAAAAAGTTAATATATTTTATAAATTATTGATAATAAATAATATAAAAATATAATTTATATACAATGTTAATGATTATTATACAAATAAAAATATCTTAAATATATTTTTATTTATTTTATTCAAATTATGGTAAGAAACATATATTCTACAGCCAATGCCAGACACTTAAGGTTTTACATATTTAAACATAATAATATGTAATTATTGAAAAATTATGTTAATAAACAAAATTAAAATATATTTATTTACAATAATCAAATAACCTTTTTACAAATAGTTTATTTATGTTTCATTTATATTTAAAGACTATTTTATAAAATAATGATTTAAAAGTATAGATAAATTTATTTTTTAAAAATATTTTATCAATAAACTTAATATATACTTAAAATTTTATTGATAAAAAATTTTTAAAAAGAGTATTCAATAAAATATTTATAATCAATGAAAATAATTTTTTATTTTACACTATTCAATATTAGTGTAAAAATCTTTAAGTGTCTGGCATTAATTCTACAGCTCCATCATTTTTTTTTAAAATTTCTAAAAAACTCATTCTAAAGATATATTATAGATATTTTATATTAAATTATTTTGATATATAAATTTAAATATATAGTAACCGGATAAAAAAATCCGACTAAAATAATTAAGAAAATAAAAAAATTATTTTCTTAATTATTTTATTTTAGAAATTTAGATAAAACCAATATTATTAAAATAAATTTAATAATAGATTATATATTAGATTTATATGAAATTAATAATGACTTATTTAAACAAAATATAATCATTATATTTTTTATAATAAATATTTTATTAACAAATGTAAACATATTTGAAAATAATTTACCATTTGAAACTTTAGTTGAAAATTTTATAGATTATTTTTTAAATTTCTTAAAATATAGATTAATTGAAAAAAAAATTACAATTCAAGAAAATATTAAAAGTACAATAGATAATTTTTATTTTAATGATAAAGTTATTTTTAATTTTTTTTCTAATGAAAATTTTGTAGAATGTCTGTTTTATATTATTATAGAATTATCTAAAAACTATAATAATAAAAATATTAGTAATAACAATATTAGTAATAAAATACATGATATAAAAGTTTTTATTAAGACTCCTGTACATATATCCAAATATAATCTAAATAAAAAAAGAGAAACTCATCATGTATTGAAAGAAAATAGTTTAATGAATAGACTTTATAGAGAAGAATTAAAGAAACAAAAATTTAATAAACTTATTAAAGAATTTAACATAGAAGCTCCTTTAATAAATACCAAACAAAAAATATATATTTATAACAAAATTAAAAATCTACAAAATACAAATAATATATCAAATGAAATTAATAAAATTAAAAAAAATGTTATAAAATCAAATAAATTCTATGATAAATTTAAATCAAGAAATAATACATTTGAAGAACGTAAAAGAGTTCAAACTGAAATAAAAAAATTTTTTTATTTTATTAATGATATTTCAAATAAATATATAAATAAAAAAGAAATTTTATTATTAACAAATTCTGTATAATTTATAAAACACTCTTCATAATAAATTTAATAATAATCTTCTTTTATATCTAAAATATTATTATTATATTCTTCATTATCTTCTTCTAAATCTTTTAAATATTCTTGATTTTCTTTTTCTGTCTTAATTTTAATTTTATCTATATTTGTTGAATTAAATTTAATAAAATCATAAAAATTATAATTACTTTTATTTAAAATATTTAAGAATGGTAATACCATATTATCAATAATTTCTCTAAATTCTAATTTAATATCATATATTTTATTACTATATATTATATCAAATTCTTCTTCATGATCTTTTATAAATGGATCTTCTATAAATTCAATTTGTTTTTGTTCTTTTATATCTTCTTTTTTTTCAATTTTTGTTGAAAAATCGATATAATTTTTTTTTAAAATTTCTAAAAAACTCATTCTATAAAGATATATATATTATAATTTTATATTAAATTATTTAATATAAAATTATAATTATCAAGATTAAAAATGAAATAATTAAAGCTAATATACCTTTTATAAGCATTTTCAAAATAATTCTTATAATTTTCTTTTTATTTCTATAACTAATTCATCATATTTTAATCTTAAATAATGTTTTATTTAATTGTAAATTATAAGGAATCAAATATAAATATTTATTACAACTATTTATAATAGATTGTTTTAAATATTCATTATGACTATCATAATTATCTAAAATAATTAAATGATTTTTATATTTATTAAATATATTTTTTTCTAAAAATTCAACAAATCTTTAGTCATACAACATTCTTTATATGATTTTTCACCTAAACATTTAGAATTAGCACATAATAAAGTAAATTTCCTAAAAACATAATTATCAGTTTTACACCTTTTCACACAAAACCAGTAACTTAAGAATTCAAGTATTTTATAAAAAGTATATAATTATTAAAATATTTAAATGAAAGATAAATTTTAAATGATTTAAAATATCATATACCAAAACTAAATATATTTTATGATAATTTATAAAATATATAAAAATAAAAAGTATAATACTTAATTAAAATATTTTTATAAAATAATTTATAACAATATTGTATAAAACCTTAAGTTACTGGCGTTGTATGCAAAAGTGTAAAATTATTGTATTAAATTAATAATATATTTCATATTATCAATATCAACAATTTTATTATTTTCATTAATTACTCTTTGATTATTTCTATATATGATTATACTATCCTTATTAATTAAAGAATAATTATTAATATTTAATATATTAAAACATGTCATTCTTATATTTCTAATTTTTTGTTGGATTAATAAACAAATTGCTAAATCATCAATAATATCTCTTCTTATTTCATTTTCATACTTCATTAATAAATTAAATAGATATCTATTTAATATTATACATGTTCCTTGAAAAAAAATTAAATTAAATAATGATGTATCAATTACACCAGATTTAGGACATATCCATCTTAAAGATAATTTATTACCCCCACCATATGATATATTATTATGATTTAAATATTTTAAAAGTAAATCAAAATTAATAATTGTAGAAATATTACTTCTAATTATATAATTATAATTGTTTTTTAAAAAATAATTAAATACTATTAATGTTTTATTTAAAATTCCTGGTATAAATGTTTCTTCACCTTTTATTAAAAATATATCATTTTTAAAAATGTAATCTTCATTTATATCATTATCAAACATATAATAAATTGTTTTAACATTTTCACTAAATTTTTTATAATATTCACTTGTTATATTATACATTTCATTATATATTTCATTATTTGAATATAATACTAAATGTAATATTTTTTTAGATTCTGATTCATCTTTTTCATATTTTTTATAATTTAAATAATGATAAATTACTTCTATATTTGGAAAATTATTTAATTTATTATTTATTTTATATAATTCTAAATCAAAATTGGGATATAATTTATAAAAATCTTCTTTATTAAATATATCTGCATGATAACGCATAAAAAGATATTTTTCATTTTCAAAAGATATATGTGGAAAAATTAATTTATAATTATTTAAATCAAAAGATGGATATAATTTATAAAAATCTTCTTCACAAATAATTCGTCCTTCTATTTTATTATTTTTATAATAATTATGCATTATAAAATATTTATTATCAATTAATTCTGGATATAATGAAATATAAAAATTTAAATCAAAAGATGGATATAATTTATAAAAATATTCTTCAAATTCCATCTTATTAATTAATCTTAAAAAAACTTTATATAATTTAAACGCCTGGTCAAAAATTATATTTTATTTATTTTTTACTAGCATCACTGACCCTAAACCTTATATTATAAAGAATAATAGTCAATCATTAGTACTAGATTAAGTCTGACAAACATTCAAAGTAATCATTAATTTTATATTCAATCTCTAATATACTTATACACGGTTCTTTAATCGGTTCAACTTCAACTTCATTGTCAAATTCAACTTCATTATCAACTTCTTTAAAATTTATTGATAAACGTTTATATTCATACAAAGAATAATTTTCTATGTATGATTTAAGTTCATCATAAAATTCATCACTTGAATTATACAAAAAATATTGATAACTTGCATCAAATGTATCAAATGTATCATCTATATCATCTATATCATCTTTTGGATTAATTTTGATTATGTCTCCAATAGACATATTTTTTAGAAAAGTTACTTGATCTTTAAAGTAAATTTTAAATAATTCTCTATTAAAAAGAGCTGCTTGGACAATTTCATCTTTTAATTTTAAAATTAAAAAAGTCATCTCTTTTTAAATTATTTATTTATCTATTAATAAAATTATAAAATGTTTACTATCATTTTTTATATGTTATCAATAAGAATATAATTTTTGTCTATTATTTTAATTATCTGATTAATTATAAATTATGCAATAGCATCATGTATTATTAATGGTCTAAAAATATATTTATTTAAAATTATGATAAACTATACATGACCACTAGATAACATTTTTTAGAAATGAATATAAAATATTATAAACAATAAAAATATAAAATTTGCTGTCCATTGTCATACCTAATATAATATTGTTAGGACCAGGTATTATTCAGGGTCTTAACTTTTTTTATAAAAATAATATTTATTTAATCAGTAAATTATTAGTTAAACAAACTAATAATAATTTTATTTATTTTTACTTATATTTTCATTGTTAAATTATCAATGAAAATATAATAATTTATTAAAACAATTTTAAATTTGACTAGCCGAACTGAGTCTATAATATTGTATATTTATCTAAAATATCATTATTTAATAATTTATTTTTAAATAGTTCAGGATATAATGTTTTATCAATTATTTCTTTATTTGATTCATAATACATCATTTTAATATAATTATTATATGACTCATTATTTTCTTTTATAATTATTCCATAAGTTTTTGATATATTAATTAGATCTCTAAATAAATAATCTAGTGCATTCTTATTTTTAGAATACCAATAATTTATATTTTTTTGAGGGTTTTTATACATTGTATATAATATTATGTTTTATTTTTTATATCACTTATTTTTAAAAAAGATTTTTTAGAAACATTTCTATCAGAATAAATAAAATTTGTTGCATCATTTGCTAATTTTTCATCCTTTAAAAATATTTTTAATCTATCATTAATTAATTTTTTAGTTATATTATCTTGTATATTACTTGAAGAATATTTTATTTTTTTATCACCAAATATTATATCTTTATTTGTTGCATTATTTTGTTCCATATATACCATTATACTATTATTTAATTCTTCTTTTTGTTTTTTTATAGTTGAAAAAATATCTTTATATTTTTCTTCTTCAGAATTAAGTTCAACTAATTTTTTTACACATTCTTTTAAATCAATATTAGACATATATAATATAATTAAAATTATTTTATATATTAAATTTTGAATAAATTTATTTCAATACTTTTGAACATTCTAATACAAAAACAAGATTAACATAAAATGCCCATATTATTAAAGGTATTAAATAAATTAAATAGAATATATTATTTGTTTGATATAAAACAATTATTGCTAAAATAAATGCTAAAACAAGTGTTATTAAATTTAGTAATAATCCTTTATTAACATTTAAACCATTTGTTAAAAATGGATATGCTAAACAAAATAATATAAATAATATTATTGAAATAGATGCTAAACTAAATTGTTGATTCTTTAAATTCCATATTAAATAATGTAGATAACCTAAAAGTCCTAAAATAATTATCCAAACAATAGCTATTACATAACCAGGTGGAAGTAAATCATATTTTTGTTTATCCTTTTTACTATCCATATTCCAACCACTTGTGTATATTATAATATTTGTTATAATTGCTAAAATAATTGGTGTTAATATATGTGTATACATGTTATTTATAATTGAAGACATTTATATATAATATATATAAAATAATCTTAATTAAATTTAGACGTATATATTTAAGTTAATAATTTATCTTTATAATATTGATCAAAATAATCTTAAATTTATATATTGGATCTGTAGAATATATATTTCTTACCATAATTTGAATAAAATAAATAAAAAAATATTTAAGATATTTTTATTTATTTGTATTTTTAGAAAAATCATTAACATTGTATATGAATTATATTTTTATATTTTTTATTATCAATAATTTATAAAATTTAGATTAACTTTTTTCAGACAAATTCTAATAAATATCTTTTTTTTTATAAAATCTTAATATTTATAAAAAATTTAATAAATAAAAATTAAACATTTTTCGTAAAATTATTTATTCTACAACTCCATTTAAGTTAATAATTTTATCTTTATATTATAATTTCGGATAAAATTATAAAAATTCGGATAAAAATATAATTTTATAAAAATATAAAATTATATATCAAATGACATATTCTTTAGAAATAAAAAATATATTTT
>Ga0247832_1002521_pt1 | contig 27796 bp, 22 predicted proteins | sample LaCruzMarch2015__10_FD_192407 | JGI IMG/M metagenome (GOLD analysis project Ga0247832, IMG submission 192407) | Freshwater microbial communities from meromictic Lake La Cruz, Castile-La Mancha, Spain - LaCruzMarch2015_4m | ecosystem: Environmental > Aquatic > Freshwater > Lake | place: Spain... | reverse complement strand
CACCTTTGATGGACATGTTATGGTCAATTATATTGAACCAAACTTGCAGGAAATCATATTCGGACCTATTAGAGTAGGTTTGATCACTCAGAAACAATTTTGGGACCATTTAAAAAATTGACATTCCGGGGGCCGGACCCCCTAACAGGGAGACAAGAATGAAAATTTCCACTACGAGGCTGTGGCTATGGCAAGAGATGAAGAGGCACGATATCAAATTGGAGCAAATGAGTTTGTATCAGACAAGAAGGACCGAGCTGTGAAACATTGGACAATTGCTGCATCATCTGGAAGTTTTAAGCCATGCATGCTGTGCTTACTTGTTATACAACTGGTTGTGTTAGCAGAGAATTAATGAACTCTACTTTGATTGCTTACAATAAATCCTGTATGGAAATGAGAAGCAAGGCCAGAGACGAATATATGAAACAATATGAATCACAATAAGCCTTAATATCTTGGGGGGATTCATAATCTCAATTTAGGGGAGGGAGGAGAGGGGGCTGATTATGGTCTGGATGCATATTGATTATTTTACATGACCTTATTTCATCTCTAGCTTAATCATAGTAGAGAATATTCACTCTGATACTTCTCATCTAACAATTCCCGCAACCTCATTATGAACAATCTTTTATAGTTGGTCCAAACATTTATGTTTACTATCTCATTAGCTATTCAAACAGTGTGGCATTGATTCACATTTCTCATATGTGGCCCATATTTTATCATCTCAACTTCTTCTTTACACTTTGCAGCCATGGACCCTACCTCCCCACACGATATTATACCATACCCTGGCAACATTCCTCCTTTCTGCCACTGTGACAGTGAGACCAAGCATAGTTAGGTTGAGGTTGTACTCATAAGACCATTAGCCACAATAGAAGATGCTAAAACACCGTATATTGTATGAAGTTGATTTGCTTTGAGTACGAAGAGGATGGGGTGCCACAAACCTAAACTGCAGCATGATAAAAGTGATGAACCAACAAAAATTCTAACTTTCTCCCAAAAGCCAAAAGCAGATATCAGTGTGGGTTGCATCCATATGACTGCCAGCCCTGTCCACAGTAGAAGGTGTTGAAACACTTTATATTTGTATCAAGTTGATCTGGTATGAGTATGAAGACAGTGGGTTGACTCAATCATAACCTCCATCATGATACAAAAGAGAGTCCAAGAGAATCTCCTATGCCACCCTGAGAGAGACTGTGCCCTCCTGCCGGAACAGGAACGAAGCTGATAGGAGCTTGCCTCTTTCTGGGTGGTGTTTGACCACAAACGAACTCACACTGAATTTTCCATAATCCCCTTAGAAATCCCTTTCTATACCGCATAGACATACCCCCCTGCTGGGCATTTTTTGCACACACCATTAGAAGGTACTAACAAAGTTATTCTCCGAAAATGCCCAGCAAAGACTAACTTGTGTAGCAGTAAAAATATTCAACTAATTTCATTTACTGTGGCTCCACAGTACTGAGTGGGGAGGGTATTGGTGTGGTGATGCAACCATATGACATTTGACCACAGTAGAAAGTGATCAGATACCTTCTATATATATAAGAGTAATGTTAGATCCAGTCTGAAGTGGTCTGTACCCTCTACAGTCAAGACTGTGTGTTGATTTGTACTCAGAACGAACACATGATAGAACATATTCCTTGCCATTACAGGTATGGGGCTGCATCCTTATGACTTGTAGCCACGGTCACAGGTGCTGAATTGCATCATATATGTATGAAGAAGACCTGCTATGAGTATAAAGTGGGTGGGGGGTCTCAATCATAACATAAGTACACTCCAGGTGAGACTCCAAGAGAATCTCCTAGCCAAAGGTCTCAGAGAGCATATATCAGGTTGGGGTTGCATCCTTATGACCACTGACCACAGTAGCAGGTGCTGAATTGCATTATATATGTATAACGATAAAGAAGACCTGCTATGAGTATGAATGTAATGGGGTGACTCAATCATAAGAACCAACAGAGACCCACCTTCTACACTAAGGCTAAGGACATCACTCTCCGGTCTCAGAGAGCAATATCAGGTTGGGGTTGCATCCTTATGACCACTGGCCACTGTAGCAGGTGCTAAATTGCATTATATATATGTGAAGTAAACCTGCTATGAGTATGAAGTGGATGGGGTGCCTCAATCATAACCTGAAGCATGTTACAACTCAAAACCCAAGTGAATCACCTACAACACCTCCAATGAGAGACCCAGCATATCAGGCTGATGTTGCATCCATATGACCGCCAGCCACAATGGAACGCTCTGAAACACTTTATAATGTATAAAGCTGATCTGCCATGAGTATGAAGTGGATGGGTTACCTCAATCAGAACCTCCAGCATGATACAAGTCAAAAACCAAGTGAATCTCCTACTGCCACCACTGAGAATGTGAGACCAAGTGTATATAGGTTGGGTTTGCATTCATATGACGGCCAGCCCCAATAGAAGGTACTGAAACACTTCATATATGCATGAAGTTGATCTGCTATGAGTGTAAAGTGGATGGGGTGCCTCAATCATAACCTGCAGCATGATACAAGACCAAATCCAAGTGAATCTCCTACTGCCACCACTGAGAATGTGAAACCAAGCATATCAGCTTGGGGTTGCATCTTTATGGGCACTGGCCGCAATAGAAGGTGCTGAAACACTTTATATATGTATGATACTGATCTACTATGAGTATGAAGTGGGTGGGGGGTCTCAATCATAATGTAATGGACGAAACCCATATCAAAAACCAACAGAATTTTCTACTGATACGAGTCATAAACCAACAGAATTTCCTCCTAACGACAACAAACCACCTGATTTCAGACCTGGTGACATACATTTATGAGAATGGACTGTATTTCCATTCAATTCATGCGGCAGTGATGCTGGTGGCTAGATTTTAGATTTACAACCAGCCAATTCAAACTGGATGGTTGAGGTTTGTAGACCACAATAGACTTCCTACTTCCATAAGAAACTTTTGATTCTGTCATAAAGTTTAGTCATGCAAAGGGGTATCATATGTTGTATCATCACTCTATTGTTTTTAATACACCACAAACAAGTGTACTTTTTATGCGATTACTTGATTGTTGAAATGAATTGCATGTCAGAGATAGTTTCTTGTTCATGTATGTCCAACAATATGAAAGGTAAGACGAATTGGGAAAGCTCTTTGGAAACATTCAAGGATGATATTTTGTGGACAATGGTGCCATGTATTTCAAGACATAAATCAATACTGATACAATCAAACTATTTGACCAAACCAATAATTTGTAAGATGATCACACAATTGCCTACTTACGAACTAAGCAATGAAATACACTAATGTGGCACACTTATTTTAATTCTGAGTACAACACATGGAATCTCGGCATATACTCATTCGAAAACAGTCTGAGGATAATCGATTCTATTCTTTCCCCCGTATTCAACTGGGATGATCTCGTCAGGCAAAAGCTCAGCAAACCTAGCATACGGCACCCCCGGATACAATTCAATCTTGCTCGCAGTAACCGGATCAAGAAAGCCCTTCACCACCTTAAACACGGCACTCGCCGCTCGAGGGAGATTGAACAACGTAATATGATCAACTAGTTCTGGATAATGACATTCCACAGTATTGGCTAAAGCCTTGAGCAGTTGCACTACCTTCCATATCCATCCATTAATGATGCTGCTGGTGACACCACTGCAGTCCGCAAAGAAAACTATCCGTTCAACGCCGGTACCGGTCGTCATCGCCGACTCCCTCATCTTAGCAAAATGCGTTTCTAAAGAGTAAAGATAATTCAACGTCCAATCGTCGCGAGAAACTTTTGATACATTACCACTGGAACAGAACTGTCCAAGACGTTCGAATACTACTGGACGAGATTCGCGATCAGTACCTGCGTATATCCCCACACGTAAACGTTGACATTTACGCACACATAGCGGGATTGTATCGTCGTCATTTAGTTCGTCAATATTGTTCTGCAGCCGTCGTACAATATCGTCACATTGGAAACGTTTACGAAATTCCAATGCTAATAGTAATCGTTGGTATGATAAATCTGGCTCAAAAGTTCCATCGGCACGTCGGTCAGCGAGGAGATACCGGTACAGAGTGACATCGTCTAATGCTCGGAGTCCAGATGGAGGCAGCGACTCATGGTCGATCACGTACGTTGCGAGTGGAGTGGAAGAAGAATCTATGGTCTCATTAATTTTATGCTCACTTTCATCATTAGTTTCTCCGTGTAAATATCGTTTGGATGCCGTTCGTCTTTCGTCGTCGTTTAGACGTAAAGCGAATTCGTAACGACTACGGAACTCTGTGAGGACGGCACATTCGTCGGTGGCAAGTCGATTGATTGCACCGCCATCAAGTTTGATGGTAAGATCGCAAAGGTGGTTCATGGGGCCGCGGGGGCAAGCTCGGAACTGGATTTGTTCATTATGGCGGGTCATCTCTCACCCTTGTGGTGGTACCATGGTGGTCCTTGTCTACCAACAATAGACAGAATAATAATGGAATAAAACGAATTGGGGATTATTGATTAATGACTACACAACCACCACAGACCACGGCCACGGACATGGCTGACGATTCTGACGTATTCGAGGACGTGTCATTCGGAACGGATGCATTGTTTGATCAGAAGCACGTCGATGCTAAGAACCTATTCAAATACGTCTTCATCCCAGCGAACGATTCGTTGCCTATTGAGATCCGCGACGGTGATAAGTCGGGTGGCCTTAATGACGATATACTCTCCAAGACTGCAAAACGATATTTCTTCGATAACGGTGACAAAAAAGCACGTGGTGCAGCATTAGACGATGCAACGCCAGAGCAGCGAAAGGTATTGGCTGATCAGCTCAGGGAGGAGGTCAGAACTATGAGCTCTACGACGCCATATGCAGCACAGATGCTAACAATGGATGACGATACATTAATTAGTATAATGAGATCAACGCACACATCTGAGACATGTGAAATTACTGCACTTACCGTGCCGACACAAATGAATCATCAACGTGCCGTGAGTATGTATTCACAGGATGATGCACGAACACAGAACCTAGCATACAATCGTCGAGCGACGGAGTTACTGATTGCCTGTGGGCATAATGTATCGAGTGAGCCATCGCCTAACAGGTCTGCGATAGGTGCGGCGCCACCAGGTGGTATGTGTGGGGATGTATTTGTTGGACGGTGTCACGATGATGAGTATGCGGACATTTGGGAACGCGTCGACTTCACAATCGAGGACGCGGATCCTCGTTCTCAATGGTGTGACGTGGCTAGGCAGCCTGGTGGAGGAGGTGGAGGAGGGAGCCGTGGAGGAGATGGGATGCGATCGCTATCTGGTTTAATGAATTCGAATCAAATCTCCGTTGGATCAAATGTTGGTTGCGGTGAGAGTGGCAGTAGCTTTCACGATGGTAAAGCTAATGGATATACGTGGACACAGAATTACGACGAGGTGGAGCTGCGATTTCCCGTAAGTGCAGGAACAAAGGCGAAGTACGTCAAAGTGAACTTTGGCAAATCAAATATCAAGGTGATTGTTGCCGGGCAAACTTTGCTGTCAGGCTCATTAGGTGGTAGGATTGATTCGGATATCAGTACATTCACTATAGAGGATGCCAACAGTGGATCGGGTAAAGAGTTATGTGTTACACTAGGAAAAGCTGAAGGGAACACGTGGCCATTTATTGTACGAGAAGATTTGCCCACAACACAAATAATGTGATATTGAAATAAACAACCTGATATATTTCTCATTACTTTATACTTGGCAGAACACCATTAAGGACGAATTCATGTATTGCCGTTATATCTTTTCCATATCCCGACTCTACGAAATGCAATGATACCGGAACATCTGAGCCCAAATTATCAAGATCGACTGATTTCCCCATGACATGCAACAAGATTTTTGTGTTATCGTCAACATGATTTGCTCCGCCATTCGTGCCATTTGAACCATCTGATATTGCCATATCTACTTTTCGTAGCCTATCCAATTCAGTTCGAAGTTGTATCTTCATTCTCTTATAATTCTTGGCACCATTAACATCGCATTTTGTGCATACCACCAGTATGACCAAAGTCTTCCCTGCCTTTGACCAGGATTGTCTCACTTGGGCATGAGTCAGTATGTATTGATACAACAACGCTGCTCCTTCTGTGACTGGTTCCGTCGCATCGAGTACGAAGATAAGACGCGTCATTGCGCCCTGAATCAGCAATGTTGTCAATTGAGATAATAAGGATTGATGACCTGGATAATCAATGATTCGTATCGTCATAGTGCCCCCAATTTTTCCATTGTTGTCACCGTTCGTTATATCCTCCCAAGGACAAATGAATCCGGCATTCGCAGTCAAACTTGTCACGGTCATCGGTGGATCCCATGATGAACCATCACTGTCCATCTCTTTCATATTGCACAAACGATGCAATAATGATGTCTTTCCGGAATCTTTTGCCCCACATATGACCACTGTTTCTCGAAACGTTGGTGATGCATGATCTCCTCTTCGTTTATCACCACCCCCAACAATGCCACCAATGCCAGTCAAGCCCCCGAGGACGGTATTGTTCTCCTCCCCAATTAAATGAGCAGTACTCCTCATCGTCGTGGATGTCCACATCCCTGATGCAGATTTCCATAACATGTAAGCCAAAAACAGTGCTGATAATATTGCCATGCTTGGTTCATCATAGCAGTAATTGGTGGCGAGTGGTGCATGATGCAGTTGAATGTGAGCATCGAGACCGTGCATGATTCGAAGCAGTGGCGGCGGGAGGTACGGCGCCATGGACTTGCGCACCTTGGTAAGGACCATCCCTTTGTTGTCCTTTACATTGTCGCCGGTCATTGCTTCGTTTAGATTCGCCTCGTTGCCTTCCGTTTACCTCTCCTCCTTCTCTGATTTTGTTTGACCTCCCCCGCCAAATACTTCCGTGTGGGTAAAGAAGATGATGGGTCGAAGTCTAAGCGTCCTCTACGCGTTCTTTGTCGCAATTGCATCTTCATCTACGACAGTGGTGGCTCTTGTAGCACAGAGTAATAGCAACGTTCTGATCAAAGTTTGTCATCATAAAGATTGTGTAAAAAGAGGAGGAGGCGAGCGACTACTTAACACATTCCGTGATGTCATGGGCAAATCTTCTTGTGTAACATTGGAATCGTCGGGGTGTTTATCACAATGTGGTAAAGGACCAAACGTGTTTGTAATTGATAGTAATTGGAAAGAAAAGTTGTATTTTAGTGTGGATGATCCAACTACTGCAAGCGCCGTACTAGACGTTGCAACGAGTCAAGAATATCCAATCAACTTTTTGGTGGCTGCGACATCTATTGTAGAAGCAGAACGCTCTAACTCTGTTACTAAGAAAGAGTCGATACTCAGTTCGGTTATCTCTTTAGCTGAGGGAGATCCTATACTGGAAAATTCGTTTGTTCATGCTCATGCTCTCTATCTGCGTGCTGATTCCAGACTTTCTCACAATGTCGACGGTGCAATAGAAGATGCGAAGTCGGCAGCAGAAATAGCCCCGACGGTAGGAAAAGTTTGGCGTGTACTGGCGAATGCTCATGAGGAGAATGGCGATCTTGAGGGTGCAATAAATGCGCTAAGAGAGTGGGCGAGCGTAGACGCAACTTTTACGATGAAGTCGAAGACGGAAATCGAGAGACTTTCTTGTTTGTTGAAGTAGTCATACTTGTTTGTGTGTATACATCATCAGGCTCAAATACAATAAAAACATTGTTAATATTTCATGTATGGTATTAAGTGCACAATCTCTAGATGCATGGACTAAGCATGAATTCAACTTCTTCCTCAAGGCTTGCTCTCATTTTTGAGCCCGATTTTTTGACACTCGGTTGGTCTGATATAACTCGCATGAGACTCTTACAGAAGACAAGTCGCATCGCTTCAAAATACTTGTTCCTTGCATCCGATGGCCGCTTTGATTCACCGGAAGCGCAACTAATCCCCTCCCATGCCATAACCTGCGTCAGCCTTGCCAGAAGAATATGCATCCCATGTAGGGTGAACGCACACTTAGCACGATCCATTGGAAGTCCTTTCGAATGCTCATCTTCCTTTGTAAGGAGGGCAAATGCAATTAGAAGGAAATCCGAATAAGAACTTGGATCAGCCAATGTAGCCACTACTCCGCCATATTCATCCGATAGGCAACGCTCCTCCAAGCAGTTCACAATGTCGGTGGCTACTTGACTGGTATCTCCCTTTGCATCTGCTATATCAATTGCATACTTTAGTAAGTTTGACTCCATGTGACCTTTGAGAACTAGCGCCATGTTATCAACTTGCAAAATTCCATCCATAACATCTCCTGCTGACTTAAGAGCTTTCGTCAACTCAACCTCCTGTATATCCGACAAACCTGCACTGGTTAAGTTGGCAACGGCCGAAATTGAAAGCATGGAAACTAATGAATCCGTCGATCGTTCGCATAGGGAATCGAAATGACGACGACACGCAAACCCGAGTTTTCTCTGACGATCCGATGGTAGCCAAGATGATTGAATTTCCATTCCTCGTAAGAGCCAGTATACCTCACGTGAAATATTGCTATTCGACCTGTAATGCAATGCACGGCTATATGCCAGCGACTCACAAGCGTCGGCGATGGGAATAGACCCAAGACGTACAACTTCTTCGCATAGCTGAAGTAAATCACGAGTCTCGGCGTCTGTGGCGGGCAATCGATGCGATAGCAGCTGTGCAATCATATGCGCGATTCGGGGTTCGTAGACGACATCTCCATCAGCGCCACGCTTCGGCAGCGAGTACGGTAATAGAAGGACTACTGCTGTCCTTACGCCAACATTGGCTTGACCTTGGACAGAAAAAGACGACGAAATCGCCTCGGCTGCTAGAACAAGAAGATCCGTTTGAATATTAAACGATTCATCCTGCTGTGAAGTGATGCACCCAGTATCAACCAAAAGATTGCATAGGAGTGAGGTAAGAGTGGCAGGCAAGGCCGCGCCGCTCGAACCACCACACATAGTAAACATCGCTTCGACCACTTTTCCGGCATTCCCGTTCATTATCGAGAGGACGATTTCCTCCAGTATGTTTGCATTGCCACGTCCACCCACACCAATGCTGGACATTGCCACTTTTGCACGAGCAGCAATATCCTCTGGCATAATATTCGGTCGAGAATACAGCAATTCCATGAGAAGAATATCACTCCATTCCCTAGCCGCGACGATTGAGGAAGGAACCATCCCGACAAGAATAGATACTAGTTGCTGCAAAGCTGGGAATCGTCGAAATAAAGCCGACATGACCCCTCCTCCACTAGGGAAGGCAACAATTCGAATATTATCCTGCCAATTCGTAAATGCATTCATGGCTGCCTGAGGTTGATAGAACTCAGGGAATAGGATTGATTGAGACGCCGTGGTTGAGTAGTCGACTGTCCGTAGACGGCGAGGATTAGATTCCCAAAGCAAATCGGCACCTGGGGGAACACCATCGATGAGGGGAGCCTCCACATCCACATCATCATCATTCATCTCTCCTCTACCTCCAGGTATTGGTGCCGATAACAATATCGCACGGAGTGCCCCAAAGCCCTCGGCCTCGGGAGAAATCTCGTGCAATCCACCACCCTCTTCCCCATCGGACATCATTTTAACTGCGGAATGATGTGACAATAAAGTCCATGCAATAGAAAGCTCACCCCGGACAACCATATGTAGCAGGAGATTCCAGTAGGGGTACTCATAGGGCCCTACTGCCAATGATGGAATGTCGTCTGATTGTGTCATTTTATAATATTCCGGCTGATCATCTTTGAGCATTGATTGAACCCACGGGGCGTCGAAATACGTGGTTGAAGATGAATACAGCATATCCCCATAATTATCAGCGTGATGTAGACGTAGGTAACGAACAACATCGGCTGTTAGTGAGCCGGGAGGACCGTCAAGCCGCCGAGTAGTGCCTCGAAATTCGGACGATGGTAGGAGAAATATTTCCGCAAGATGTATAACGGCATGTGTTAGCCTAAGTGATACCAAATCGTCCTTCCTCCCCCCGTCATCGTTGGTATCATCGTTCATGCCATCCATCTCCTCCCCTTCTCGTCGACGCTCGACCGATGCGATACAGTCGCGTACGGCAGCGCGGTAATCCATCGACATGGTCGCAGCCAATGCCGGAGACGTCCGCCGCGACGATGATGATCGCCGATGTGAATCAATACATCGCAGTAGGCACTCTGTCTCTTGTGGCCCACAGCCGGTACCGTCATGACTTACAAGGACGTTGAGGTCGGCACTCGTCGTCGTTTTCGAGGAGAATGGCGGAGGGAAAACGGCGACAGACACGGTTCCGGTGGGATCAAATGCAACAGCGCTGACGGCCGGTGGGGGAGGCCCATCTCGTACGGTCATTGTCGCGGCGAGTTGTTGCTATGAATGGAGTGTGTCTAATTTGAGTTTATGTGACTCCCAGCTAGGAGGACGACGTCCACGACGACATAGGATGAGTGCCTGTTAGGGTACGATACGAATGTACCTACATATCCTACTACATTCACATGTCTCTGTTTGTGTCGCCGAGAGCAATGATCCCAATCATCCTTTGGTTTGCTATCCTCTTCTTCACCACTGGCTGCTCGGCATACTTAGCTCCGTCTCCTCATCGTTGTTGTCGCGTGATTACCACAAAAATGAATGGTAGCAGCAATAATGAAGATTCGTCAAAGGGACGGAACATAATTGTTGTGGGTGGTGGTATTCAAGGAGCATCGTGTGCGTTCCACTTTCACGAGTCCGACGCCCTGCCTCCTGGATCGACTATAACATTGCTCGAGGCTAAAAGTCTAGCGTCCGCGGCGAGTGGGAAAGGAGGTGGGTTCATGGCCAGAGGATGGGGAGACGGGACACCGACGCAAACGCTTCACGAATTAGCATTTGACATGTACGAAAAATTAAGCAAAGAATTGGGCATCGTGAGCTATAGGAAATTACCTGTAATAAGCGTCGCTCCCGGTCCGACCACTGACGCGAAGCAAGATAACAAACAGAAGAATCCAAAGCTTGCATCAATAATCCCAAGTTGGTTGGACGGTAGCGTTGGTAGGTTAAGTTCAATGGGTATGGGTGATGATACTGCTCAGGTAACTCCAAAGGAAGTCGTTGAAAAAATGTTAGAATATGTTAATGGGTCTGGAAGGGAGCCGGGTGTCAAGATAGTAATCGGCAAGTGCATAGGCATTGAGAGTAGAGAAGATGATAATGGAATGAAGGTTGTGACCGGCGTGAGATATCTAAAGGACGGACAACAGGACGAAGGGCTCATAATGCCAGCAGACGATGTCATTGTGAGTTCAGGACCGTGGGCATGCCAGGCTGAGGAATGGTTTGACGGTGCCGTACAGCTGCCAATGGAGGGAATTAAGAGCACAAGTATCGTATGGAAGCCACCTCTTGACGACAGTGGGAAGGCAACTATTGTTGACGCAACGGCATTGTTTTGCGGTGAGGATAATAGATTCGGTACTCATTTGGAGGTGTATCCTCGACCCGATGGAACAATATACATCTGTGGAATTGGAGGTAGCGACTATATTAGTACTGCTGAGTTGCAATCTTCGGCTTTTCTGGATGAATGTCCAGCGAAGACGGACCGTGTTGAGGCTGCCTCATCGGCATTTACGATGATGTCTAACAGCTATGCAACACAAGGAGAACTCTCTCATGCACAGGCGTGTATGAGACCGTGTCCACCAGATGCAAAACCATACATGGGAAAGATAGCTGGATGGAATGGCGCATATATCAATGCGGGTCACAATTGCTGGGGTATAGCATGGGCACCAGCGTGTGGAATGGCGATTGCAGAGCTGGTGTTGGAGGGCGAATCACGATGTATTAATTTAAAGCCATTCGACCCAGCAAGGTTCACTTCGGGTGTAAGAGGCGGCCGAGGCAGAAAGAAGGGAACAGTCAATGTCGGCGAACAATGGTAACCGGATTAGCGTAAATGTAATTATCTTATTTCAACGAAGACTATGAGATGCGACAATATCAACTCCTACGTAAAGAAAGATGCATAGCCACCAGGCTGCATTGCAGCTCGTCGCCTGCCCACGGTAGCAAAAGATGAGTTGTCCAAAACCGCGCTTTGGACGACCACAGATGATTTGGTTCTGTCAATGTAGGCATTTGAATTTCTGCAAATCAATTCCAAGCCGAGTGCCAAGATGCTAACGGTTTTGCTTATTCTGATAATTTCTTTGAATACCTCTCTTGCATCAGGACTATTCCATAGTCCTTTCCCGTCTTGACCTCCTAGTGACTCAAGCTCAATGTCGAATCGGCTGACATTGTCATAGAGCAAGTCTTTTCCCGACAATTTGTCAGCATTCGTTAGCATTGCAGTTTCATTCTCTTCCTTCTTTTCTTCAAACGTACCAAATCCACCTGTCAAGTCGAATATAGCATTTTCCAACGTTAGCAAACCATCACGAACAGCATTGAAGGTGTGACCGTTCTCTTTTAGGGATGAGACCCACACCTGCCTAGCGCCAGCCTTTCCACCCCAGTTGTTGTCGTATGTTCTATTTTTCAAGGGCATGTACAGTTCTTGTTCCTTCTTGATCATTTGCTTTGCAAGTGCCTGCGGGGTTAAAGATGAGGGTGCTTCCACTGCCCTGCCACAAAATCTACCGAGATTGTTCCGGTAGAATAAAAATGGGGCGTCGTGCTCGAAGTACCCCGGATACTCGGTCGACCATTTAATGGCACGCACCATCCCCTCAATTAGTTCACCACCTAAGAGATGCAGCTCACCGCCATCATCAAGCGCAATACTCCACCTAGGAGGACTCTGTTTGGGTTCAGAAGTCTCCCCATTCAAAGTGCTTTTAATATCGAGCCATCCCGTGATGGTCCCCATGCTATATTCGACATCGTCGGGAGCTCTATCGGGGTCAGGAACTCTTCGAAGCCGGACACGTTTTCCGATGGCAGATGATATGCCGTGCAGAATTTCGGCATCAATTTTGGATGCAGCAAGCATCTCCTGAGAAAATGCATGATCGTCGCCTGTTGGGAGGAAGTCAGTCCTGACGGAAGAGACTGCAACATCTGTCCCAGCATCTTCTTGTAACACAGCATTCGAATTATGTTCTTCGCCGCCAGCATCAGCTGAGGCCAATGCTAAAGTCTCCAAGGTCTCCTGTAATCCTTCTTTCAAGGCCTTTTCGTTGGGGATTCTCCCATCTAGATTCTTCACTAGTACGCGCAATGATCGGTCGGTCGAATAGCCAGACCAGTGATGCTGAGCTAGAGTGGCAAGCTCTCCAGTGTGATGATACTCTTGCCGAGTGAAAGTGAGAAATGACTTTACACATGACTGATCGGGATCATCGCAATTGACAAAATCATCGTATGTATCTGGTGCACCAACAGATATTGATTGTGTGCCGAGAAACAATTCAGCATCATTACTGGGGGCACTAGCCTCGTTATGAATGATATACTGCCTTTCCAACCATATCCTGCCGTCTTTGTCATAGTCAAAGTGAAAAAAGCTTGAATTATAACGATCTCTTCCCAATGGTTCCGTGCGGAGAAAGCATTTGTCTCGCTTTGCGATCAAGTCTTTTTGAGCGTCGTTGACACGCTTGCGAGACTCTGCAATTTTCAGCTCTAATGATGCGTCGCGTATCAAGTCCAATACCCAAACTCCACCGTCCTTCTGGTTTTCACCGCAAAGATTTGCAAGCTTTGCCTCCTTGATAGCATTTCTTAGGGCTCTAATGGTACCATCTGCTATTGCATCGTTGAGAACCTCAATCGCCGAGTTTCGGTCTTCTGTAAGTGTTTGCATTTGGTCTGTAAACTTGACAATTTTTTGACGGATACGGTCAACTTTGGCTGAAGCTTCTCTCGAGTTCGGCTGTCCAATCGACTCCATCTCATCTTGAAGCGACTTCAAATAGTCTTCGTCTCTCTTCTTGAGTTCATTCAACGTAAGAACATTAAGTTTCTCGGCTCCAAAAGCTGTTTCTTCTTGAATCATTTTGACAACAGCATTAACTTCACTTTTATTGAAGCTCTCTGCTGACGGAAGAGCCTCATACTCAGCCTTGGTGTCATCATCTAAATCAATTATGTCGTCATCGTTGAGACTTTCAATAAACTCGAGTGAGTACTCTTGACTGTCTTTGATATCTTCGATCAATTCCTGCCGCTTTTTGTCGATGAATGCTTCTCTTGCTTCATTCGATAGACGCTCTCTCGCAGCAGTCTCAATCGCTGCAAGTTCTTGACGTGCTGCTTTCTTTGCTCTTGACTCCTCTGCATTCAACGATTTCTCCGCGTTAATTCTAGCTTGAAAATTGTCCTCAATACTGGAATGCACGTGCTGTGTATCATATGCAGCTTCGATGAGGATGCGAAGAAGACAAAGCCGTTGCGTAGCGTTTAAGTCGAGATAGTCGTTCCCATCACATAGATGATTAATGGCACACTCGACATGTCTTGCGTGGTCGTCCATTGTATCTCCGCACTCTGATAATATCCTCAAGGAAGCGGTCATTTCTCTTCTCCGGCGTTCGGCAACAGACATAGGCTGTAATTGCCTAAAGTCACGAATACTATCATCAACTTCATTTCGCCTCCGTTTGTACCATTGAAAAATTCTACAGCTAGTTGCACCAGTAACTGCTGGCCAAGTCAATGCTTGGATCAAGTCCGATTGCAACGAAGGCTTCCCTGGGGGTAGCAGCAGATCTACCACACTTGGAAATGGACGCACAGGCACGAAAGAACTGACTGTTGTAATCTCGTCGTTCTGGGACGAGATGGTACCCTGGTTTTTGCTCGGTGAGATAAGAGCATCTGTCTGATCTGCATATTCTTCTTCGTTGTCTGAATCCACTTCCTCGTCCGAGTCTGACTCATCATGCGAGTCGCCTTCAAGGTTCATGTCACCAATGCCAACAACGTCTGCACCTTCCACAATGTCCTCCATTTCAAGAGCTGCTTCCGATGCGATAAGTTTCTTCTGCTCTACAATCTCATCGTGACTTACGTTTCTTCCCCACAAGTCAGGCCTTGCCTCTCTAGTTCTATCAACCAGCCAGAAAACTGCACGTCTAACTAAACCCGCGGACTTGTTTTTCCATGATCGCATTGCCTTCTTGAGATAAACTTTCACGTGCTGATTAGTTGTCACAGCAATTGCACTCTTTACTGCGTTCTTGATGGCACCACAAGCATCAGGTTTACGTGTTCTAACATCCTCTAATACCTGAAGCCATTTTCTCGTCACTGATACATCTTCATCAACTGAGAGCAATGCTTCCATATCAATCTTAACAACAGCGGCTAAAGTTCGGCGTTTCTTATACCTTATACCGATATACTCATCCTCTTGTTCAACCGTCTCTGGAGTTTCTAGAATACTCCACCACCACAAATCGCTTGATGGATCTTTGACGAGCAACCGAAGTAGCGCTATGTGGCACTCGGACAAGTAAACGGGAATATTTGATTGAATTGGAGCCTGCTGTTGATCGTCATCGTTCTGGGAAGCGACTGGCCGGAACGATAGTGCAGATGCAAAATCATCTAAATTGATTGGTTCTAAACTCAGTGTGCGGCCAAATGTGCATAAAAAGTCCCAAACCATCAGCAGATCAGGAATGCAATGCGTTGGGATGCCTGGGAAAGCTTGAATGTCAGGATGGGGAGTTATTGTACCTGCCTTGTGTGCATGTGAAAGCCTTGATCCATCATCTTCGGCAACGACGTCATTTGAAAGCAAATCATCGGTGAGTTTTGTGCTCTTATGATCGTCAAGCGCTTTTAAAGCTTTCTCATTTGACTTCATTAGCTTGTCAAGTTCACGTTTTAGTTTTCGTCTATCAGTGACTTTTTTCGAGCCCTTTGAGGATTTGTTGCCTCCTTCGGGAGCATTTGCTAAATTAAGAAATCGAGCAACGTCAGCCATGGATTTGAGTCGCTTGTTCCCAGCCGAAAAGAAAACGGATTCGTAGCGTCCACCGGGTCTCTGGACGACCTTGCACGTGAAGAGTTCACTTTGCCTTCTCTCGCCTAAAATATAATAACGAGAAATACAATGACCAGATTGAGGAAAGTTCTTTCAATGTAACATAATGATCAGAATGGCAGCAATGACGCGACCAATGACACTGGTAACATACCTCCGCGGTCCTGCAGATATGAAGCGAGTAATTCCATGGCTCTCTTTTCTCGCTGACTCAATGTCATAGACCCGTTGGTTCCCTTAACTTTCTTCTTGGGGGATGCGTCGGTTGGCTCATCAATTTTCCGCTTTGTGGACGACGATACATTCGTTTTAGACGACCCATCTGCAGTCTCCTTGGGTGTAGACTTGACGACCAAGTCTCCGAGGCCGGGGTCGATCTTAGCGAAATAACCAACAACTTCATCACGATGTTTCATTGCAATAGATTGATGTTTCCCCTCCCTGAAAATTATACAAAACAATTGATAACGAATAGACATCATGAGATGATGTTCTGTTTTGATCGTAGCCGCGGGATTGACACCCCCTTCAAAAATTCGGTGCATAATCGTCACCAGCTCATGAATTCCGACTAAAAAAACACGTGTACGATTGGAAAATATCGACTTCATCGGTTCCCCACTTAACAATTATTGCAATGAATACTTGGGTCAACCTTGACCCATTCCAATCGAAAGATTGTCCAGGATATCAATGAATGACTGTTCTCTCCATCACATCTAACTCACCTGAGGATATGCCAGTTGTATACAAGTCCCATATCTTTAGCAAAAATTTCCCAACCACTACGTCCATGCTCATAAATACCCTTATCCATATTCTTACCCACCTCTGTAAGGTCTCGGACTTGATTCTTGGATGGTTGCGCCGACTCCTGGAATGGACCGGCATCGGGCAAGTTCCATGCTCGAACGAGTATCTTGTTCATACGCTTACGGTGTTTCTTTCGTCGCTCCTCTTTCTCAGCCGCCTCTCCTGCATTATCGTCCATTGTGATTATCGTCTAGAAGTAGCTAGGTGTTAGTACGGAACGAGTGCGATAAGTGGACTTACTGTCGTTGTTTTGAATCACGGAAGAGAAAATGCGCACGTGAGCGATGCGCTTGTGAATTGCAATGAGGACAGTAAACCCTACCGCCATCAAAACTTACAAAGAACGAATCTAAGAGCCCATATAATGATGTTGCTACGGCACTTACTGAGCAATACCTGCCACCGCAGGAAAGGTGGATGAGGCAGGATGTATTGATTGTTCTATGAGGGAGAGGAGGAGGCTGGGTGGTACGTATTACGATACATACTTTGAGACCCCACGGAACGGATGTCCCATTCATCCCCACAATCTTCTCATCATCACGGCATCGGCATTCACCCTGCACACTCATCGTCGTCGTCTGAGTGGGACCAGCATGATCACCAATTTCTTCGTCCTATCCCCCCGCGGTGATACCGTCATTGCTAAAACCTATCGCTCAAAGTCAGGTGTCGTTGCACATGAACGGTCACATACCGAGGCATTCTTTCGTAAGGTGAAGTTTTGGGATGGCGTTGCACCTGATACACCTGGCATGGATACGACGTTGGGGTTGGGAAGTGGCAAGGTAAATAATAATCGACCGCCTGATGAGGGGGAGGGCGGACATAACGAAACGTCAAAGGAGTCGGTAAAGCGGTTTGGGGATGCCCCACCCGTCTTTGTTATGCCAGATGGGTATAGCTACATGCATGTCAAGCGAAATGGGTTGATCTTTGGTTGTGCCACGGAGAAGAATGTTAGTCCCGTGGCTGTCATTGAGGTGAGAATTTACTTTGTGCAATATAAATTGGCTCGTTATTTGTACCTACATTATGCGCTAATATATAGGACACATGCTTATTTCCCCCAATAGCTCCTTTCGAAGATAGCAAAGGTATTCAAGGACTATTGTGGCACATTGTCAGAGGAGTCGATACGCAAAAACTTCATCCTTCTTTATGAGCTACTCGATGAGATCCTTGACTACGGCTACCCACAGGTAACACAGACAGAAAATCTTAAAGCCTTCGTTTACAACGAACCTATCGTTGTGACCACCGTGGCGGATACGGGTAAAATGATCAATCCAAAGACTGCCAGTGCCACTGCCGTGCATAAACCTGTTATCGGGTCCGTGGATGCTGATGGTAAAAAGACTAGTCTAAGTGCCAATCAGAAGAATGAAATTTTCGTCGACATATTAGAACGACTGAGTGTTATGTTTTCAAACAATGGTTATGTCCTTAACAGTACCATTGATGGGTGTATTCAAATGAAGAGCTACCTGGCTGGTAGTCCTCAACTTCGACTGGCATTAAATGAGGACCTACAAATTGGTCGGACTGCTAACACAACGCACGGATCAGTGACTGTGGATGATATTAACTTTAATGACTGTGTGAATCTATCCGAGTGGGAACATGGACGGACTCTGTCTTTCTACCCACCCGATGGAGAATTTATCGTGCTCAATTATCGAATGACGGGGGAGTTCAAAACACCATTCCGAATCTTCCCATCAATTGAGGAGACCGAGCCGAACAAATTAGAAATCTCAGTGCATGTGCGAGCAGAAATACCAGATAATCACTTTGGCGCCAATGTTACGATAGAGGTCCCCCTGCCGCAATCTACGACGGTGGCAACATGCACTGTGGTTAGCTCCCCCGGTGCGAATGGTGTTAGTGCTGAATATGTGGCTCATGAGAAGAAACTTGTTTGGACACTTAAAAAGTTTCCAGGATGTACCGAGCAGACAATGCGTGCGAAGGTTAAGCTAAGTGGCCCTTGCACATCACAAATCAGGAGAGAGATTGGACCAATCAACATGAATTTCGAGATCCCCATGTACAATGTGTCAAATTTGCAAGTCCGATATCTGAGGATAGCTGAGAACATGCCTGGATATGCGCCGTACCGTTGGGTCCGATACGTCACTCAAAGCAGTTCGTACGTCTGCAGGCTATGATTTTGTGTCGTTGTTGACTGGGATAAACGACTGTTTTGGAGATGCTATAAGAGTCTGATTTTGCTATTCATCTATCTATGGTGTGATCACATGCACTTTTACTTTAGCCTAAATTATTCACAGAGAGCGGATTTGGAAGAACCTTTTTCTCCGTTGACACAGGCTCGACTTTTTGACCTTTGCAGTTCTTTGCAAGGAAGCTGAAGCTTTGTCCAGGCTTAACAATGGGTGAGAATGAGGCAAACAATGGGTGAGAATGAGGTAGAGGTAAACGAAGAAAGAGTGGTGATGTGAAATAAAAGTCAAATCAATAAACCTACCTCCCATCCTGCCGTCAGAGCGTCCTTCATTGTGCTATATGTCTCCCATGCAATTATCAATTCATCCACTTCTTGCGAATCAGTTTTCTTCGTATCCTTCTTCTTTTTTCCTTTAGTCGGTTTCGATGGTATCGAGATCTGCTCAATCATCATTTCTTGTCTAGCACTATCGAATGGACGGATATTATTTTGTTGCATCGCTTCTAACGTAGCCTCACGCGCTACTTCATCCATGGCAAAGGATTTGTATGCTGGTAGTAGATGTGGCGGTATCGTTCCAATTTTGAAGCCCTGAAACGACTGTTTTTTGGCATCGGCAGTTATCTTTTTATACACAGCAGCGCCAAATTTACCAAGGTCAGCCTCATTACCATCGATTTTAATAGTAAATTCAGTCTCGCTAATCGGTGTGATTTCACATCCCTTAATACGCCCATCTTCTGCTTCTGCAACAACCTCGCCATTCCAATCGATGGCCTTGAGGATGATGCGACGAGAGTATGTACGAAAGATCACGGGTTGCTGAAATGATTCAACAACGGACAACCCTAGCAGGAGGACAAGCAGTAGTAGCTGCATAAACGTTGTCATGATTATCATTCCTAAGAGTTATTATTTGTTGATTGTCTTTTGTCTTCTTTGTCTTCGGAGCGCACAGTCTGTCCGTCTCATCGTCGCCGCTCTCATCGTCGGCGCTGGCCTCTTTCATCATGTGGGAAGTCCCTCCCCTAACCACACTGTGTTTGACCTTGGCAGACCCCCACCTGCCCGTGGGGATGCGTATGAGGGCAACCTATTTTCTGCGTCAACATTATGACGATTACACAACGAAGATGGACTCCACTGCTGTTGTTGCGGAGGAGATTGCATGTGACTATGACGAAGGCGATGATAGTAATGATGTTTCCAAAATCGTTATAAGTGTTCTTACATCAAGTTTGGCCGATACTCGTCATGGTGCTCTATTGCGTCATGAATTTGCCTATGTCCTGGGACAGCTACGTGACGTGCGTGCAATATCCATGTTAGAATGCACACTCCTTAACGATAAAGATGATACAATGGTCCGTCATGAGTGTGCAGAGGCATTAGGCGCAATTGGCTCATCGCTTGCCATACCATCATTGGAAAAGTGTGCCAATGATGATACATCTATCGAAGTTGGTCAGACTTGTCGTTTAGCTATGGATTTTTTGGCATGGAAATTAAATGGTAGGGAAGAAGGAGATGATGATGCACCCATTGCATGTGCTTGTATGCTAAGTCCATACTCTTCAGTTGATCCAGCACCACCACACCCAAAGCATGTATCTCTTTCGTCAATGGAGATTGGCAACATCTTGAGAGATGAATGTGCTCCCATGTTTGAACGATTCCGTGCTATGTTTTCCTTGCGTAATCGTGGCGGCCTTGATGCCGTGAAAGAACTTGGCAGTACATTAGTGAATGATACTTCGAGTGCCTTGCTAAGACATGAAGTGGCATATGTCCTTGGGCAGCTACAACATCCAGTATCGGTTGAATACTTAGAAATCAGTCTCAAACGAAAGAATGAGCATCGTATGGTTAGACACGAGAGCGCAGAAGCCCTGGGAGCAATCGAAGAACGATGGGGGGACTGTGAGTCAATCCTAAGACAGTTTCTTAATGATGAGGATGATGTGGTCCGAGAAAGTTGCATGGTTGCATTAGATTCTGCTGATTATTATGGGTATGGCAACAACTATGACACAACAGTGACAAGTACTAATTTTTCTCTCCACAAGGCGGAATCTAACGGAAAAGCTTTGCTGGTTGGTGTGTTACATAATCATTTCAATATTTCAGAAATGTATGATAAAGTAATTTAATTTAGGGCGAATTCAACTTCAGAACGTATGTGATGATTTTCATTCTCCCGCCTCAACAGCTGCAACTGGGGATTGGCACCACAATTTGTTAACATATGGGAAGATTACTTAAATATTCGATAAGGTTGGGAGGCTGTTTGTGATTGATATTTTTTCAGCTAATGTTATCTTGGGCATCGTTTTTATTATCATCAGAGAAATTAGATTCATCGCCCCCAGATTTGTCAACATCAGATGACTGTGAAGTGAGATCAGTTTTCGTGTTTTCATGGGCATCGTTTTCATTATCAGAGAAATTAGAGCCATCGCCCCCAGATTTGTCAACATCAGATGACTGTGAAGTGAGATCAGTTTTCGTGTTTTCATGGGCATCGTTTTCATTATCAGAGAAATTAGAGCCATCGCCCCCAGATTTGTCAACATCAGATGACTGTGAAGTGAGATCAGTTTTCATGTTTTCATGGGCATCGTTTTCATTATCAGAGAAATTAGAGCCATCGCCCCCAGATTTGTCAACATCAGATGACTGTGAAGTGAGATCAGTTTTCATGTTTTCATGGGCATTGTTGTTATCAGAGAAATTAGAACCACCACCCACAGATTCATCAACGTCAGATGACTGACTGAGGTCAATGAGTGCGACCGGGCAATTTGCATTCCCAGAATCAGCATTCAATTCAGGGGCAAGCCATATATTCTTTATAGGGACCATGCATTCAGTTGTTTGTTTACCTATGAGGTAACGTAAGTCAACATGAGTTATGGATGACTTCTCCGTGTGTATCCCTGTTACTATTGCTGCACCACGCCCAAACGTTTGAACTACCTGGTCAACTAAGACTTCAAGAGGTGGTGCCACTTCGTCACAGACTTCTGTGTCAAATACTGCCTTTTCATATTTCTTCTTGGACCTCCTAACAGGTGGGATATATCGCCCCAAAATCATATCTGGGGAAATCAATCTAACCATTTGATGCTCACTGACAGTCATCTTCACTCTAGCCATTGTACCATGTTGAGTTGATTGAATTCTGGCTCTGTACTCATTGCTGCTGCTAAAGTCGAGCACAAGAAGCCCAGGTTTGATATCTCCCACAGGAATTTCCTCCCTAGATGGAAGCCTGAGTAAGTCACAAGGCTGATATTCATCATAAACGGACGGGAAGTCTTCAAAACTTAAATACGCTGCATTCATTTGCGGTATGATTTCAAGGATCTCTGCCTTGACGTGCTTCTGCACAAGTTTCACGGAGACTTTGTCACCAGGAACAAGCTGTCTAATCAACGATTCTCCAATGTTATCTTGTGAGGCACGTGGAAAGTGCTTTGCTATATCGGTGTGAATTGATGTGTAATTATTTTCAAGTGAAGTATTAAAGGCCACGATGGGCTTGCTGCCAATGCGCAACTTGCTTATATCACGAGTGATAACATTCTTGCGATTCTGTGGGACGATGTTTGTTAAGGCTTTCCCCCTTCGTGGCTTGAACGGAGGGATGATTTTTGATTGTCGATAACGGAACTCATGCAGGCACTTCATGACAGAAATAGTGGTGAGTGGGTTATTATCACGGATAATGAAAAGCATGAGTGGCTCACCATGTCGACATCATCCACAAGTGTTCCAAAGTCATGCTCATCAGAAGATTTCTCGACGCCCTTTACAATATGACAAATTTCCTCTCGTCTTGCAAGTTCTCTCACATATTGCCGTAAGGTCCGCAAAATGTTTACCGAATTTATAACATCGTCGTTGATGAGATCCCCTTCATCCAGCCCTGCCTTTACTCTTGCCTGGACTCTGTCAAATGCCTTATCTACTCGGTCGATGAGTTCAGTTGTCATGTTCCATATTATTTCTTCATGATTTATCTCAGGAGCGTCTCCATTCACCGAAGACTGAACAAATGGAAGTAAGTTGACAGTATCAAGATGAAATCTTGAATAGCTGAGGCAAGGTGTTACGTTACGACACTGAGATCATCACCCACCACAAGTTACAACTTGTGAGAAACAAACAAAAAGAGTTGAAAATCAGGCTGACAAATCAATATATCAAAATGAATCTTACCTGATGATAAGTGCCGTTCGGCATGAGCAGAATCTCTCCTGGTCTAATCACAGTCTGCCAAATCCGTGCCTGGAATAAAAGAGGATTTTTGTGCAGGTCAATATCCTCGAGCGATGCAGTAAGATTATACAAGCAATTAGACCCATCATCACGATGGACCAAGACACACTCTTTCTCGCCAACAATTGGAGCAATGGAGATTTCTAGACCCCCCGGGTCTTTGTGTAACTTTGATAGGGTGTCCTCCCGTCCCATAAAAATATACTGGAGAGGTGAATCCTTCTGACACTGGGGCAGGTCAAGCCAATACCTTAATAGGTCTTCGCCCATGACTCCCTTCGGAAGTGGATTGTTGTGGTGACAAAGCTTACGGCCGGCTGTGTCTGATAGTGGAAACTGCCATTGATGAAGGTAAAGACTGGATGTATTTTTCTGACTCTTGTTTATTGCTCTGTCGTGCTGAATAATCTCAGACTCATTTGATGGTGGCCAACAATTCATGAGAAATGTTTTGGCTGCGATCCTGCCATGAATTGGTTTTTCCTCGTTATAATTCCGCTTAATGACAGGCACGTCCTCCTCTCCAATGTCGTTAATCATCTTATTTACATCAAGCTCGTATCCTTTTGATAGGTCTAATAAATCATCAAATCGGCAAACATTTCTAATTGATTTTCCTGAATCAGAAGCATTGGTAAACACTGCAGTATCCATTGTGTCTTCTACTTTCTTTTCCACAAGCCAACGCTTCGCGAAGTTTGCCCAGCCAACATGCCCCACAAGGACAAGAGGAGTGCCATTGATTCGAGCTTGTGTCACAGCTGTTGATGCATTAGGATCATTAACATTGATACGTTCTACCTCACGGAATGTGACTTGGTCAGCATCCGACCATTTCCAAATATGATCATCAACAGCAATGATACCAATCCCGTCATTAACTCCCTGTATCATCAAGCCACCACCTTCTTCGTTCACACTATCCATCAAGACATCATCTACCACTAATTTCTTATCATAATATTTGCTGTTGTCGTAGCTTAACTCTTTGTCGAGCGGTGGACCAAAAAGTTTCTTTTCATCTTCTTCACGTTGCCTTTCCAGTAGCTTCTGTTGTTTGGTGAACTCGACTGCTTTTTCCATGGCAGTATCACAAAGATTGGTATGAGGTTCCCATGTATTATCATTTTCTGTACACCCCTTCCATCTGATTAAATATTCCACTCGTCCACGATGTATACGTCGACCTATTACATCCTCAATCTCCCAGAAAAAGTCATCCGGTGTGGTGGCGTTGGATATTGCTGGTGCTACGACATTGCCCGGATGATTGGTCAATAATAATTTATTCTGTATTGACTTTTGCTGTGCCTTCTCCGCCTCAACTTTTCTCGCCTGGATACGACGTTGTTCACGAATTCTTTTGATGGTAATTTTGGTCGATCGCGTACGTTTCTTATTCTTATCATCTCCGACTTCTTTTCGTCGTGTTGCACTGTCATCACCACTCCTCCTGTCCCTCTTGCCCGTCGTTGCATCACTACTTCTTTGGGTCGCAGCCTTACGCTTGATACGCTGTTCGGCATCAACTTCTACCTTCCACTCAACGTCAGAGAAAACTTTGGACATGGTTGTCAAGGTTGAAATTCCGTATCACAACGAAGGAGATAATACCATGGACGGTTGGGTGGAACGTTATTGAGTATGTTTGGGCTCTTTTGGAATGAATAATGAATAATGTTGAAGGATCGTCATCGTCTTTTTTTGTGGGGTTGTCAACCCGACCCATCAACCACAACATTCCCTGGAGATCGACGCCCCCAAGGCCATATCGATCGAAGAGCGAGGCAACGATGAAGTTATACGCCTCCTTCGCCATCGCATTCGCTGGCTGCTCCTCTTTGGGAGCCAATGCCTTTGTCCAACCACCATCATCATCAAATAGCAATGTTTGTGCCGCTCGAATGATAAGCAGCAAGACATCTCTCCTGGGGTATCTTGACAATCTTGGTGGAACGACCATGACTAAACCTAAGAAGGGAATTGCCAACTACCTCGACAGTGTAGCCACAGCTCCCTCCCGGACTGGTGGGGCAGGGATTGGGAACTACCTCGATTCCATCCACAAGGCATGTGATACGAATCAGCCAACGACGAAGTGTGCCGAGGCAATTACTAATTACATGGGTGCTCTGTCGAACGGTGCCGCGTCACCTTCGTCGGCGAGCGAGGGGGCCAATGCCATTGGAAGTTATTTGGACAACCTCGCAGGAGCGAGTAGTCATTCCGGTGGTGCGGGTATCCCGAGCTACCTCTCCACCGTCGCTACTAGTCCAAGTCGTACCGGTGGAGGGGGTATTACGAGCTATTTAAATGGTGCACATCTTGTGAATGGCGCATCAGCCCCCAGTAATACCAAGTCTGCACCTGCAGTGAAGGTGAGTAAACTCACTACGGTTTCGATTGGTCAAATCTTCACTTTTTTGTTCGCATATCTCAACGTTCACTATGTTTCAATTCATTTAGTCTTACCTTGACGCCTTAACTTCGGGTGCAGCAGTAGCCCCGAAGGCTCCTGCCATGAAAACCTACTTGAGCAATGTCTCATCCGGCGCTGTGTCCAAACCTACGTCAGGAAGCGGTATCGCATCATACCTTCAATCGCTACCAGTCACGACATCACATTCTGGAGGGGCAGGCATTGCATCATACTTGTCAACTGTGCGATCCAATTCTACCCCACGTGGAGGTGGCGGAGGCATCACGAGCTATCTTAATACTGTCACAACGAATCCGAGTCGGACAGGTGGTGCTGGAATTGGCTCCTATTTGGATTCGATCCACGTAGCGTGCGATGCTGTTCAGACGGATACAACGAAGTGCTCTGAGGCAATCAGCGACTACATGAGTGCCGTTTCGAGTGGAGCTGCTCCGGCATCATCCACAGGTAAGGGGGCCAAGGCAATTGCAGGATATTTAGATGCACTTGGAACTTCCAGCTCCCACTCAGGAGGTGCTGGTATTCAGAGCTACTTGGCCACTGTTGCTACTTCACCACCACGTTCGGGTGGGGCTGGTATCGGCAACCACCTTTCGTCATTGAGCAGCGCTTCCGCTGTGCGTGGATCAACAAGTGCCGCGGCAGTGAAGAGTTACTTAGACGGCATGTCTGGATCAGGCGCAGCTACTCCCTCTGCCCCTTCTGTGAAGAAAATGATTAAGTCTGTTTCATCGGGTGCAACTTCTGGGTCTGGCATCGGTAGCTACCTCGCATCACTCCCAGTAACCAATGCATTTGGAGGTGGAGCTGGCATCGCTTCTTATTTGTCGTCTGTTCCCACTAATTCAGTACGCATGGGTGGTGCAGGCATTGGTAACTATTTGGATTCGGTCAATTCAGCTTGTGAAGCTACACGTAAGTGATCACCATAATATGTGCCTTTATCTCCAGTTACCTGATTGTGAATTTGGCAATTACTCATCTACTTTATACGTTGTCTTCAGAACCCACCGCAAAGTGCGCCGAAGCCATTACTAATTACATGGACGCACTATCTACTGGAAATGCACCAGCCGCTTCCTCTGTTGCTGCAGCACAGAAAATTGGTGGATATCTCGACAATCTTGCCTCTGGTGGTTCCAGCCGCGCGGGGGGTTCTGGTATTCAGAATTACTTATCCGCTATTGGTTCCAGTACTGCAATCCAGGGCTCTGCGTCTGCGGTAAAGTCATACTTAGATGCCATGAGTTCCGGAGCAACCGCTGCTCCTGCCGCCCCTGCCGTTAAATCATACTTAGATAATGTGTCCTCTGGAGCTACTTCTACCCCCACATCTGGGTCTGGAATTGCTTCATATTTATCTGCTTTGGGAAATGTAAATGCTCTATCGGGGGGTGGTGGAATAAGGTCACATGTCGACACGCTCGCGTCTGGCACTCAACTTTCCGGCGATGGTGTAAAAGGCTATTTGGACAATGTCGGTGGTGCTGTCGCTGATGCATACGCTTCCGCTGCCAAACAAGCTGCATCTATTCCTGGGACACCGTCAACGAAAATTGATACTCAAGTATCACACAACGGTCTGCAAACGACAATCACCATTACATCGGTAACAACAGTTGTTATTGATGACGCCTAAACCTTATCAGTTTTGAGACGGAAAGAACCAACATAGGAACAACCAGGTCCATCGCAGATAAACCAAATTCGAATGAAAATACTGGGAAATAATGTAAGAATGTGGGTGGGGATAAATTGCAGCTAATTATAGAGTGGTCCTTATGAACGATGGATAAATCTAGTAATCAAATGTGTTTGTCGGACTTGTCTCGGTGTACTCACTAGTTTCAATATTAAAAGCATGAACATTGAATAAGCCTTAAATTATTGACCTTGAGACTCTTCCACGCGCATAAAATTTTACCCGTGCAGAAGTCAAGACGGAAATTTTCATCCTGTTATAGCAAGGACAAGATGCTGAGC
>Ga0247832_1002509_pt1 | contig 27959 bp, 5 predicted proteins | sample LaCruzMarch2015__10_FD_192407 | JGI IMG/M metagenome (GOLD analysis project Ga0247832, IMG submission 192407) | Freshwater microbial communities from meromictic Lake La Cruz, Castile-La Mancha, Spain - LaCruzMarch2015_4m | ecosystem: Environmental > Aquatic > Freshwater > Lake | place: Spain... | reverse complement strand
ACCTTACCCACGACGCATCCGGCAAACCGGAACAACTCCTTGATGTTGAACGTTTTCACAGACACAGCCCAAGGCCGGTGCCGGGTGCGTCACCACCCTAAAACGCGAGCAAACCTGACGGAGAGCCCTTATTCTAAGTTCCGATTCCATCTCCGAGCGTCTTTGTCCATCAGCTCTATCAGCATACTTCCTATCCATTTTTCGTTTCGAGGATCCATCGCCAACGCGTTGCGCTCGTGAGATAGGTGTAGCGAAGTCGTGCGACATTCATGTCGAAAACGTTTCTGTTTCTTCCTTGCGCCCTGCTACGTCTCAATGATCTAAGTAATCATGCGAAGAGTTCCCCTTGTTTTGTTTGTGCTTCTGGCCGTCGCTCACCCGCTGCCATTACATGCTTCTTTAGTCTTAACGAATGGCGAATTTACGGGAAACTTAAATTCGTGGACTGCCTCGGGTATGGTATTTAACACTGGAGATACCGGTGTGTTTTCCGATTCTGTGGCGTCGCCGACGTCACTTTTCCAGTCCGGTGTGGTAGCGGGAAATTTGATCTCTGTGGAGCTTTCGTTCGACATATTCAACGGACTTTCGCCAACCATTCCCGACGGTTTTTTTCCGGACTCCTTTTTCGCCACATTGTATTTTGGAAGTTCGGCCTTCGGACCTGCTCTGATCGGTGGAAATTTTGATCAGGCGGTCGTGTTGTATGATTTAGATGCATCCGGGCCGTTCAATGTCGCGGCTGGAGCGACCTTCGGTACGAGTCCGAAGGGAGCCGGATGGACACGGTATGCCCTCACATACCAGACTTCACCCGGTTTCACAGGTCCGGGATACGTGACGGCGGCTTTCGAGTTCTACAATCTCAATGGAACCGCCTCGGACAGCGTAGTGGCGATCGATAACGTAACGCTCAACACGGTGGTGCCCGAACCTAGCCAACCCTTGCTTATCTCGCTAACTACTGTCGGGTTGTTGCTGCGACGTAGCCGAAATTCTTGCTCCATGCCTCTTCCATGAAACACATTTCTTTTCACATTGCCCGGCTTTTCGCGCTGTGCCTTGCTCACCTGGGAGTCGCTCACGCCGAGCAGCCACCTCTGCTTGCGAGCGGTATCGAAATCGTTACCAGCAATGAGCGCACTTCGCTGGTTCGCGCCACCGGGCGGCTTTCCTCGACCGTGGATGTGAAGGTGACAAACACCAGCGGCCGATTGCTCGAAGCGCCGCTGCATGTGATCATCACCTTCACGCCTTTGCAGGGAGGAAACCTCAATGGGCTGACGATGGCAGGCATGCAAGGTGGCATCGGCCTGGCTCCCTATCAGACGTTTTACAAAGACCTCTCCGCTGCCATCGGCGAGGGACTGGATCCGGGGGCTCACACCACCTTTACTTTCACCTTTGAAAGACCATCTACCACTTCGGCGAGTTATGCGTTGGCTGTGCGCGGCGTTCGCAACATCGACCCGGTTGTTTCCGCCGGTGGACCGTACGCCGGGCAACAGGGAACTCCGATCTCCTTCGATGCCAGTGCCTCCACTGATCCCGATGGTGAGTCACTCACCTTTGCGTGGGACTTCGGCGATGGAGGCACCGCCGCTGGCGCGACGCCGGCGCATACGTTTGCCACATCTGGATTGTTCACCGTTGTTCTCACTGCCACCGACCCGCGCGGCGGCATCGTATCCCGTGAAACTCAAGTATCTATTGCCCCGCCGGGGAGCTTTGCGCTGGGCCGCACACGCACATTGGATGGAAACGGTCATCCGCTGGGGCAGGTTGTCATCGGGCAAACCGGGTCTAGCGGTGTCCGCACGTATGGCAGCGACGCAACTAGCGGCTTCGCATCACTCGGCGGGCAGCCGGGTGATCATGTCTGGCGATTCTCGCACGACGGTTATTTGACCTGCTTCCGCAAGGCCACGCTGGGGTCGGGGACGGTGCGCTTGATTCCGTATCCTTGGTTGGCGGCGCTCAACCCACAGCGCACTACTCTATCTTTGCTCAATGCGACTGAGGTTCGTTCTCCAGAAAACCGGGTGGCGCTCATGGTGCCGGCGGAGGCATACGGGCAGGTCCAATCGGTCGCGCTTACTGATCTGCACGGCCAAAGCCTACCGTTGCCGCTGCCGCACGGGTGGAGTCCGCTAGCGGCATTCCATTTCGATGCGCCGGGCGATTCGGCGGAGAACATTTCAGGGAATGTTACGGTAGCTCCGGCGTTATCGCTGGCCCTGGTGCGTTTTGATGAAGCCAATGTTCTGTGGAGAACCGAATCCGTCTACACCGGGCATGTCGGCGATTCTCTGGCCTTCGTGATCCGCAAGCCGGGCAGCTATGCCGTGGTCGTGGCGGATGTCCTTCCCACAGGAAACCCCGCCGCCGCCGTGGCAGGCGAGTCGCTTCCGGCAGGTGATGCCCCCGTGACTTCGCCTGATGTTACGGCCATCGGCAGCGTCGATCCCGCGCAGGCGGTGGCCAGCCTTGATCCCAAGCGGGTCACAGCTCTCGCTTCTGTGGATTTCACGAATGCTGGTCAGCCCTTGGCGAGTGGCGCTTGGTTTTCCGCCGAGGTTTCGGAAAACTACGACATGAGGGATGGTCAGGCACTGAAAACGCCGGATTACGATGCTACTTTTTACGCCTATCAATCGCCTGGTGATGTGAATCCAGCGACAGCTGGTGCGGAATTTCCGCTGCGTCCGCGCATACTTTTCGGGCCGGATCAGTTGGAGGAGGCTCACATTCAGGTGAACATTCTGGCGGAAGGAGTTTTTTCCGGTGGCATCCTGACACCCGAGGGATCGCGGCTCACTTTGGCAGGATTGGAGATCGGAGTGCCTGCGGGCATGGTGACCGGCCCCTCCGCTGCGGAAATCCGCCTGATTTCCACCACCGGATTGGAGCGATTTTCCGGTGGGATCGAGCCGGTGATGGCGTTTGGTCTCGATCTGCCGCCGCTCGCTTCCGGCGCGATCTTGGATTTCCTGATCACGCGGAAACTTGCGCCTGATTCCCAATTTGTGCTCGCCCGCCTGTCCAGCGCCGGTGGCGAATCCGGCCTCGAACCAGTGCTGCGTCTGAAAAGCGATGGGGCCGGCACGGTGACTCACAACGAACCGGCCTTCGGCGCGCGCTTGCTTGGGATTTCCGGATCCGGCCAATACGTTGTCGTACCGATCGCTCAAGCCCGTGCGCTGATTACCGGCACAGCGACCCAGGGCGGCGCACCTGCTGCCGGAGCGGTAGTTCGCGTGGTGGACGAACCATGGCTAAGTGTTACCGATGCGGCTGGCGGTTTTTTCTCGCTCGGCCTGCCGGGTGAGCGCGTTGTGATCGGCACCGATCCCGCCACGGGCAACAGCGGCCAGGGAGCCGCCACACCGGCCGATGCCGCTGCTCACGCAGTCGTGAATTTGACACTCCTCCCCTCCGGCCCACGGGTCGTGTCCACCTCACCTGCCGACGGCGCGGAGCGCGTGGCGGCCTCGTCGCCTATCAGCATCCAGTTCAACAAAGTTCTGGACCGCGTATTTTTCGGTTCTGAGGCCATTGTGGTGACCAATCCGCTGGGAGTGGTTGTGGCGGGCAGTGTGATCCTCTCCACAACCGGGAAAGAGGCTCGCTTTTTGCCGACCCATCCGCTCGAAAATGCCGCCACATACACGGTGGAGTTGGCGGATACGCTGCGCGACAAGCGCGGGAATCTGATTGAGGGCGACCGGGAATTCAGCTTCACCGTGTTGCCGTTTTTCGAACGTCCGCCGGGTGCGCAGCTTGTGATCTACGAACCCGGCGCGAACAACGTGCCTGCGGCAGTGCTTTCCATGCTTACGGGATACAGCAACGCGGAGGGAAGTAGCCATGTCATCGCGCACGGCTCGCCGGGCACCGCCGATCCGGATGTGCCGGTGATTTTGGTAAACCAAAATTCCGGGGCCACCGCCACCGTGCTGAGCAAACTGGACGGCAGTTTCGCCAACTTTATCGACGCGGCAGAAGAAGACTTTATCGAGGCGGTTTTCGTGAATTCAAACGGCACCCGCGTGACCGTGCCTGCTACCCGCCAGATTTACGACAACGGCCGCATCGGCCTCTACAAATACGGCGGAATTCTTGAGGCCGAAAACGACGAAGCGGGGCAGGTGCAGGTAATCATCGAACCGGATGCGGTTCCAAATCGCACGGTGTTCCGCTTGGATTTCGCATCGGTCCAGACCTTACAAAGCCTACTGGCCGAGAATCCGCCGGAGACAGGAAATGTTGTGGGAGCCTTTCATTATGAAATTACAGAAGGCGAACTCCCGACCAAGTCGCCCGATGTGGTGTTCGCTGCGACGCCTGCCCAGCTTGGGCTCGGGCCGGCCGACGATCCGGAGGAGCACACCTACGCGTTGTGTGAGAACGCAATGGAGGGCGACGTGCCATACTACAACATCGTTGACCGGATGAAATATAAGGATGGTGCGCTCGTCACGAGTTCGCCGCCGTTTCCAGGGATGGGGAGCGGAGCGGTATCCAGTTTGCTGATGGTACCGATGCGGATGGCGTTCGGCACGCGCTTTACGGTGACGGGAAGGGTGCTGCTAGGCCGCGAGTCCGATCTGCCGTCGGGCGGCAGGGTGACGGATGAAGAGGCGCGGCGCGCAATGACAAGTAGCGGCGCTCCGCTGATCCCGGTGCCCAACGCCATCGTGTTTGCAGATGCAGGCGGCATCAATCAGGGTGAACATCGCCTGCGGCCGGGGTCATACGCGTGCAAGGCCATCAAGAACGGATTCTACGCCTGCGTTGTTCCTTACAGTCCGCTGCAGCCGGAGGGCGTAATCGTGCGCGCCCTTCACCCGGCGTTCCCGAGTTTGCGCGCATTTTCAAGTATCGTTCCGGATACTCGCGAGACGGTGGAACTACCGGTAGGAATCTGCCATGTGGTATTTTCTGTACCAGACAATTTTGTGGAAGATTTCACACCGCCTACAGTCCAGATCGAACCAGGACCGGCTGAGCTTCCTGTGAACGAAGAGGTGCTAGTCACGGTGCGGATCGAGGACAACGTCTCGGTGCCTGTGTTGAGAGAGGCGGTATATGATGCCATGCAATCGATTGCCGCTGATCCAGGCGTGACGCTGAACGCAAGTAGCGCCTCGGTAGGGGTGGATCATGAGACGGTGACGGGGAGGAAGCGCGAGGTCAAACTGCGGGTTACAGCGCAGTTGCCGATGCGGCTGGCATTGCGCCTACGCGCGACGGATGAGGCGGGGAACGAACAAACCCGCGTAGCACTCCTGCGCTTCGGGGAAGCGCCGGCCGTGGACGGGGATCTGGTGCTGGTGGATTTGGATGACAAGTCGCCACCGCGTTTGCTGGGAAGCGTGCCAGCGGTGGGTTCGGTATTTTCCGGTGGGACGATCACATTGTATTTCACCGAAGCGATGAGCCGGCGCTGCCTGGAGCCGGGGGCGGTGCAAACGGGCGGGGCATCGATTCTGTCGAAGCGACTCAGTGCAGATCAGCGGACGCTAGTCCTCACGCTGGGCCAAATGTCGGTGCCGGTATCCTTGAATAGTTCAATCGAATCGCCTCTGGCCGTAACGGTGCAACTGAACCCTTCCTTGGTCACTGATCTGGCGGCTAACGGGCTGGATGGAGACAACATGCTATCATTCCGGCTTCCGGCGGATCGAGCGGTGGACTTGCCGGGGACGAGCGGCGCGGTGGCCGTGACGTTGGGTGCCAACCACATTTTCACTTTGAGAAACAATGCAGGAGCCGAGGAGGTCGTGGTACACCCGCCGGGGGCGAACCAATCGTCGCAGCCAGTCGGGCGGCTTGGCGTGCCCGCTTTCCCCCGCGTGATGCTGTTTTTGCCGAATGTGACCTTTTTTGATCCAGACCCGAGTCCGCCGCCGTCCACGCAACTCGCGGAGGGAGCCAACCCGCTCAGCCTGCCGGGAAAAATACGTACGGCCAATCTGCTTGCGGTGACCGGTGGTGTGACCGGTGAGGATCAGGTCGGCCCCTGGCTGTGGCTGATTGATGTCTCGGATCCTACCAAGCCGGTGCGGCTGGCATCGTCGTTGGTGACGGCGGATTTCACGACGGCTGCATCGATCTTGAAATGGTCGCCCCCGCGCCTTGGCGTTGGGGTTTTCGCCCCGGAAGGCGGTCGGGTGATGATGGTGAACGTGCAGGCCCTGATCCTCGGATCGCGAGGATACGTGGCATTCGATCAGGCCTTTGGCATCGATTTGAATTTTGACGGTGACTACGTGGATGCGGGCGAGCGGCCGCCAGTGCCGCGCAAGGGCAGCTTGTTTGGATTGGAAGATCAGGCGGAGGCACCGAACGCGCTTTCCTTCAATGACTTTGATATGATGGGCGGAGGTAGCCATATGGTGGCAGTGTCAGGTTCCAAAGGAATACGGCCCTCTCAGCTGCATGTGTTGCGCTGGCCGGGCGTGTTGCTGGATGGATCGGACGGGGTTCTCGATCTGCCTACGGCGACGTATCGGGTGTTGCTTGATCCGGCGTTCCCTCTCGAAGATGTGACCGGGGTGAACCCGGTACCGGCGGCAATCCTGGCGGGAGGGAACCGCGTGTTGGTGGTGTCGCTGGCGGATCCAGAGAGGCCCGTGCTGGTGCGCAATGTGTTGGTGGCTCCGGAGGGACAGACGCTGTTTTTCCTAGGAGAGACGGGGCGTGCGGAGTTGATTGTGGCGGGCAAGGATGGCATGAGGGCGATTTCGCGGCAGGCAATCGGGTCAATGGCAGGGGTGTCGCCGGAAACCGCGTTTTGGACGCCACTGGCATTGGGCGGTGGTCGCGTAGTCGGGGCTTCTGTGATGGAACTTGCAACGTTTTCTCCTGTGACGGGAACGCGGGTGCTGCGCAGGGCACCGCGGATCGGGGTGATCCAGTTCCGAGATCCACCGGCACCGACAGTTGGGGAAATCCGACAAAAACCGGAAGGTGAGCGAGGCCGATTTGTCGGCGGTGGCTTGGAACGTGGATTCCTGCGGCCCGTGCTCCCGCGCGGCGGTGTGCCGGGAGCGGAGGATGCGGATGGCATCGAAACCCGTGATCCTTCCGAACATCACTACATTCTCGTGCGTGCGAGCGGTGTCAACGGGACGCAAATCCGTGTCGGCGCACAAAGCCTGATGGAGGTGGAAACCGCGAGCGATGTCGCGAAGTGCCCTTTGCTCGTTACCGACCGCTCTCCGGAAATCATTCACATGCAGGCGCGGCGGATGTCGGACGTGGTCACATCGGATGATTATAATCTTTATCTGGCCGGTCCCTTCGTGCTGGTGGTTCGGCCCCTGGATGCGGCGGCCCGGGCCGAGTTGGGGGATATGGACGGGAGGCAGGCATTGTGGAGCGGGGATTTCACGCGGGCGTTCCTTGCATCCGATCCGGCGGCGGGTCCGGACATCCTGCCCTACATGGCAAGCGAGAGCGGGATCGTGGTGCGGACGGGTGTGGCGGCGAGCTACCGCAGTTTACGCGCGGAATATCAAGACTCCCAGAATCCGTCATTCGGAGCCGCGCCGCGGATGATGGGCGGGCTGTTGGATTTGCAGTCTGGCGAGGTGTCGTTGCGCGAGACGGATGTGGCGGTGGAGGGAAGACATCAGGATCTAGTGTTTCGCAGGGCCTATCAGAGCCAAAGCTATTACATGGGAGCGTTGGGCCGAAACTGGGATCACAATTTCAATGCGCGGATCCGGGAACTGGGTGAAGGCGATTTCCCGCCGGACTATGAGTCACTAATGATGGATCGGGGCGATAAGGAGATCACCGCAGGTGCGGGGGATGCGCTGCTCGTGGATGGCGCGGGCAGCGTGCTCACATTCCGGAAAATCTCCCAAGCCAATGGCAACATGGCGGAGCTTCCAGGATATGAGAACGACCCGGCGCTCAACGAGTTTTTCGGAGCGAACGGGCGGAGCAAGGTGGCCACCTTCTACGAGAGTCAGACGGAAGTTTACTCCTTCCTCGTCCGGTTACTTGACGGGAAATGGATGCTGGTGGGCGTGGGCGGCAATCGCATGTATTTCCATGGCGACGGAAGGCTGGACCGATTGGTGGGGAATCGTTCCGCCAGCGTGATCACCTGCCATTACCGTCCGCGCGACGGCCTGTTGGGCGAGGTGCGCGGTGACAACGGCGGACGGATCCGTTTCGGATATTATTATCCAGCACTGGACACACGGCGCACCGGGCCGATCGATTTGGTAAGCGACTCACCCGCGAAATGTAGCCGCATGGCGGTGGCGCACGGTCAGCTCTCCGCCGAGCCGGGCGGGCAGCGGGTCGAGTTCGATTATGACGCGTTCGGCAATCTGACATCCGCCGAGCCATCGTGGAGAAAGCCGGTGCGTTACGCCTATGACGAGAATGACCCCACCTTGCTCCGCCGGTTCGGCGAGGACGACGGCGGCACCTATCCGGAGGCCACGATTTCCTATGTGGACGGGATGGCGAAAACCATCATCACCGGCGGCGAGACGTTGTTAGCGGGCGGCGCGGTCAAAACGACGGCGGAGCGCTTCCAGGGCGGTGCTTCGACGGTCACATTCGGCGCGCAGGGAGCCACTCCGACCCAAATCGGCACCGATGCGCGAGGGCGTCCGAAATCTTTTGGCGGAAGGGCAATGGAAGCGGGTGAGGATGGAGCCCTGAGCATGGTGCAGACGGCCAACGAGGAATTGAAAGTGGTGTTCGACGAAAGCAACCCGGTGAGGCGTTTCCGCGGCAATGCGGTTCGCACCGAGCGGCGCGCCCTGCGAGGCGGCCCTCCACGGGTAAGCAAAACCGTCTATGACGGCGGTCCATTCAACCGCCCGCTGCAGATGACCGACATCAATGGGATTCAAACCGAGTTCACCCATTTAGCCGGGGAAGTGCGCGAAGTCACCGGCGGCCTGATCACCAAGCAGACGTTGATCAACACCTTTGGCCAGCCGACGGCGGTCTCGTTCTCTGGAGGTGTGATTGGCATCCAGCACCAGCCGTTGCTGGATTTGGCGACAGGGTTGCCTGCGGGAGTCAACTCGAACACCACCCTGACCAATTCGCGGGACGACATCGGCAGGGTGGATCGGCAGACCCAAGGGGCGGGCGGGTTTGACCTGCGCTTCGACCCGGATACCGGGCGGCTCAGTTACATCGCCCCGCTCGCGGCGGCGGAACAACCGCAGCTCAGCTATACCTACGACGGCCAGGGCCGACTCGCTACGGAGACGCTGGCCGGTGGCGGAAAATCCGTGCAGCGCATGCACGAATACAAGGATCCCCAGTTGCCGGGAAAAGCGACGAAGGTGACGACGACGGAAACAGGCATGGCAGATACCGTCACGGAAGTGGAGTTTGATGAATTCAGCCGGGCGCTGGTCACGAGCGTGGATGGAGTCGCGTCGGAGATGACCTACAACGGCACGGTGCTCACCGGCCTGGATTCGGTCTCGTTGTCGCGGAATCTGGTCCTAGACACAGGTGCGCGGGTATCGGAGGTCACGCAAAACGGTGTCACCACCCATTACGGGTATGATTCTGCAGACCGTCCGATCACGGTGCGCACGGGTGGACGGCAGGTGGCCTTAGGTTATGTGCCGGGAGCGGATGGGAACGTGACGGAGAGGGTGCGCACCCGCGTGATCTCTGCGCCGGAGGCCATTGGACTCCCCGTGGTCTCGGAAACGCTGGGTTATGACGGTGCTGGACGGTTGGAATCGATCACTTCTACGAACGGCCGCATTCGCGGTTTTGAATACCATTCCAACGGGGTGCTACGCCAGATGACCATCAACGGCTACGTTGCCAGGCAGACCGAGATGGATCAAACGGGGCGCGTAGTTTCCGCGACGCTAGGTAACCTGCGCCGCACACTAACAGGCTACGATCCCGGACACGGGCGTCCCGTTTCAGAAACCGTGACATGGCTCACCAGTGGTCGCAGCCTGGATTTGACTCATACGTATGACGCCACCGGGCGAAGGACAGGTACCGTGTATCCGAACGGGTCGTTTGCGACGGGGTATGATGCCTTCGGAAATGTAACGAGGCGCGAGGATCCCGATGGGGTGGCGGTCGGTTTCGACAGCAGCCCGCTCGGCACGCTGCGTCTGACCACCTTCGCAGACGGCAGCCAGGCGACGTTTTTGACGGGGCCGGCGCGTCAGCCGGGGCGCACGGATTCCGCGGCTGGCAGCGAAATCATGAGCTACGGGGGCGATGCGGGTTCACCCGACTTCGGGCATCTCACCGGAGTGACGATGCCGGACGGGACTTCGATTTCCTTCTCCCAATACAACGATTACAAGCAGCCGGAGCAAATGGTCATGGCGGGGCTTGTGACCCAAGAATTGCAATACGATGCACTGGGCCGGGTGACCGATATTACAAGTGATTTCGGTGACGGCACAGCATGGTCGCGCGAGTTCGATGCCTTGGATCGTATGAGCTCCGTCAAGCTGGGTGGTGAGGTTGTAAAATTTGCCTACAACGCTTTTGAAAACCTTGCGGGGGAAAAGGTGGTCTCGGGTGGTGATGTTCTGGGCGAGTGGCAGGTCGAGCGCGACGTCCTGGATCGAACGCTGGCAGAATCCTACCCGTCTGGTCTCCGGCTTGAATTTGTGCCGGATGTGCATGGCCAGCCCACGCAGGTGAGTGGTACCGGAATTGATGAGGTGGATTGGATCGGCGCGGGTCTGCCTGAGCGTGTGCGGTATGTGGGCGGAGCGCAAATCCGCTGGGTGTATGACAGCGGCTTGCGCGTGGAGCGGATCGAATACCTGCCTCCGGGCGTGGAGACACCGACGGCCGGATTCGAGTATGATCTTACTGCCGGGGGGCGCGTGCTCAGCGAGCGGCGGCTGCACGAAGGACGGCGCGATGTCTATAAACGCAATGGCGCACTCGAGGCGATGCGGATCACTGGCGCGGTTTTTGGATTGCCGGACGGACAACCGGATGAGGCTACGGCATCCGCGCAGTCGCGTTTGGATGGGTTCTCTTTTTCCAATGGCGAGCTATATGGCCCGCAGCTGACCAGCCATGCGAACCCAGCTACGGGAGACGCACGCGGATTTTTCCCGGCGATTGTGCGTGAAAGTGGCTCGAACCGGATCAACACGCTGGACGGGGTGGCGGTGGTGCACGACGCGCGGGGAGCGATGAGCCAATTTCCAGTGTGGGTGCAGTTGCCCGGCGCCGCGGGTCTCACCCGGGTGATGGCGCAGGCCGAATGGGACGCGCTGGGCGGGCTCTCCATGATCGAGCGCGACGACGACGTGACCGTACGTTACACGCGCGATGGCCAGGGGCGTATCGCGTTGCGTGAAGTGGTCGGACCGACCGACCGATGCAAGCCGGGCACAACTCGCTATTTCTGGGCGGGTAGCCGATTGCTCGAAGAGCGGGACGCAGGGGATGTGGATCTACCGCTGATCCGCCGTTACCATTATTTGGCGGGTAAGCTGGTGTTGCTCGAAGCGGCAAATGGAAGCGGCGGTTTCACCCGCCTGATACCTCTTCAAGGATTGAACGGCAGTGTGGGTGGATACATGGATGAGGCCGGAGTGGTGCTCTCGCATATCTTGTATGGTTTGTATGGCTTGCCCGTTGTGCCAGGCGGCGATGCCAGCCAGGCCGGTGCAGCCGATGATAGTCCGCTGCGCTTTCACGGCGCGTTTTTTGACATGGCGACGGGATTGTATGAAATGGGTCAGCGGCACCTGCATCCATTGACCGGTGGATTTATCGAGCGCGACAGCCGTCTATTTGGCGAGAGTTTGGCGTGGTTCACTGCATTCAACGGCGATCCGGCCGGCCGGGTGGATCCAGGTGGGGCGCTCAGCGAGGAAATCGAGATACTGGGCAAGATCAAGGAACAGGCAGAGGCTGCACAGGGTTTGTATGAGCCGGCTCGAGGTCTTGCCACGGGCGGGTTCAACAAGGACTCGATCCTCGGCAACGGTACCGGATTGGCGAAGGCTGGATTCGGGCTGTGGCTCACGACTCAGGACGAGGAGATGCGCAAAAATGTGGAGGAGGTCCAGAAGGTCGCTGGCCAGTTGAAGGATGGCGTCGATTTGCTCAAGACCTACCACGGGCATTTCCAGGGTTCGCCCGATGAGGAGGAAAAGGAGTCGGTTTTCAAATCGCTTAAGGACCCATCCGGAATGCTTTTGTTGGATTCCTTGAGTAAGGACGGTATGGAGTTGTCGCTCGCCAAAATGAGTGCGGATTCCTCCGTAATCGCAGTCAAAGGCAAGTTGCTTCACGCGCCGAAATTGACTGATAGCTACGAGGCCGGGATGAAGGCCCAACTTGATTCCTACAAGCGCGCCAGCAGCCTGTTGGCACTGGGCAACGTGGCGTTGAAGGCATGGGGAGACCAGGCGCTGGGCGACAAGCATAAGACGCAGGTGGCTCAGCAACTTCTCACGGGGCTGGGCGCCGCCGTCCAATTTGCGGAGCAGCTCACCCGCCAGCGCGGACCGCGGGAGCTCGTAAATTTGCGGACGAACCCGGTCGAAGCTCTGAAGACGTCTTTCAACTTCGGGTTTGAACTCGGCAAGCTGGGGATTGTGGCAACGAACGATCCTGATGTGGTGGATGCCTATCTGGTGGCGGTGAAGCAGTTTGAGGACGATGGCGGCTTGCTCACCGTCGGTAGCGGGATTCTCGCCACTCTTGGCGCGGATGACTCAGCCAGTTTGTTGCAATCGATCCATGATACCAAAATCGATGTTACGGGAGCATTCCAAAAGGTGTTCGAAAATGCTGCGGCCGAGCGAGAGCGACGGCAGCAGGTCACGGAATTCTATCTGAGGGCTTTAAGCGCACCATGAGACAGCAACACAATATCCGAACTCTGTCGAAAGTCCGTGCGCAGTCTGGGCTGATGGCACTGTGCGTTACTCTGGGTGCTCTATTCGGGATAGATCGAAATGTACAGGCCCAGCCACTGACCACGCTCAATTACACCGTCACCGGCCAGGTGATGGAGGTGACGCCGTCTTCGCTTTCGGTGCCGAAGGGGCTTGCGGGGTCGGTGGGGATTTCGATTCCGGGGGAGGTGCCAACGGGGGCTTTTGTGGAGGCGGTGTTGCGCGGGCCGTCGTTTGCGGCGCGGCGCTTGGTGGGGGCTCCGAATGCGCCACTCATGCTGCCGCCGCTGTCCCTTGCGGGCGATTATTCGCTGGATGCGATCCGGTTGGTGTCGGTGACCGGGGAGACGCTGCTCGAAGGCACGCCGAACTCGGTGCCGGTTACGGTGTTTGATGAGGTGCTGGTTTCGCGGGTGACGTCGCGGCCGATGTCGCTGGACGAGATCCAGGAACGCGGCATCGAGATCGACGACACGAATTTCCGGGCGGTCGAGTTCGAGGTGGCTTTCGTGGTGGACGGGCAGTCGTTTCCCGTGCGATTGCCCGTGATCGCGCCGAACTTTCGTCAAAGCACGGAGATCATTCCGGCGGCGGAGTTGGAAGAGCGGTTGGCCGTAGTGGAGCAGTTGAACCAACAACTTGGTGAGGCCGTGGGGTTGCCGCCGGAACTGGAACGGGTGATGCCGAACATCCAGATCCAAGGTGTCAATATGCAGTTCGGAGCAGGCGGCGGGGACGGTGATCTGGCGCTGCAAATCCCGCCGATTCCGGCGTTGATGGTGATTCCCGGGAACATCGGGTTTTTGAACCAGTTTTTCAGTGTGATGGTGTTCACGGAAAATGCGGCTCCGGTTGGCAGCGGGTTGTCAGTGCATTCGCTCACGGCGGAGCTGATTCTGCCGTCCGGGCCGGACCAAGTCGCTGGCACGAATGACTCGCCCGGGGATGACCCGCTGCGCATGGCGCGGGTAAATGGCGAAGCGCGTGCCATCGTGCCGGTGCGGCAGGTGGGGCCGGATGGCGTGAGCGGCACGACGGATGATCAAGATCGCCTGCGACCGGGCGACACCGGGCAAGGCGAGCTGTTGGTCGAAGGATTGCAGGAAGGACTGCACGTGATGGAACTCGCACTGAAGGCCAAGCTGGATGGACTGGCGGCTGGTTCCGTCGAAATCACCGGCAAGGCGGCTGGCAGCATTTTGGTGCGCAATCCGAAGTTCAGTATGGCGTTCATCCACCCGCGCACGGTGCGCTCCGGTGAACCCTACAATACCGCTGTGACGATTCTGAACACGTCGTCCACTGTAGCGAATTTGGTGAGCGTGGAATTGAATGAAAACAACATCAGCGGCGGTGTTTTGGAAACCGACAGCCGGGTGGAGTTGGGCACGATCGCGCCGGGCGAAACGAAAACCGCGACTTTCCGCATCCGCAGCCAGAAGACAGGGGCGATCACGTTTTCGAATCTAACAACCAGCGATGATTCGTTGGTCGGGCGTTTCCGGCTGCGCGCCGGAGTGGATGAGCGCGGTGTGGCGCTGAGTTCGGACACGCTGCTGCTACCGGACTTCATTGATGTGCTGCCACCGGATCTGCTGGCTGCGGCGCAGCGGGTGCTGGGTCAGGCGATCAGCACGAATACGGCGGGCCAGCTTCCGGCCGGGGTGCAGAGGGTGTCGAAGCGGATGGTCGCGGCGACGACGACGTTGGATGCGGATGGCAAGCCCGTTTATCGCGGAAGCGGCACGCGTTTGATGGAGTTGTTGGAGGCGGCGCAGCGCGTGCGCTACGGGGAGCCGCTGGCGAGGGTGCTGCCGGACTTGTTGCTGGACTGGCAAGGGGCACGGGATTTTGATGAAGGATGGGATCAGTTGATCCGCCAAACGGATGCGGGTCGCGAGTGGCGTGAGGCGCTGATGCGGGCAATGGAGAATGCGGACCCTGCGGCGGATCCTGCTTTGATGCGGTTGGTGAATCGCGCGCCGGACCTGGCTGGGCGCGGCGAAGCGTGGCTGCTTGCGGCTTCGGATCGCGGCAGCATTGATCTCTCCTACAAGGGAACTGGCACGACCGTTGCCGACGGCGCGCGCAGCACGGTAGCGAAAACCGCTGGTTTCGGCGGTGCCGATGGCGACTGGCTGGTGGCGGCGGAACCCGGTGTCTTCATTTGGAAATTGGCTGGGTCGCTCGTGGGCGAGGCGCAGTTCAACCTTCAGATCGTCCGGGCGGATGGCACGGCGCGCGAGTTGTTGTGGCGGGTGTCCGATCTGCCCGCTGGCGCTTGTGTGATCTACGATGCCCGCAGCGGAAATGAACTGGCGCGCATGGATGAAAACGGTGACGGCACGCCTGAGCACACGGTCGCGGCGACTGGCACGAATTTCACCGAACTCGCGCCGGAGGTGCTGGCGGTGCGCCAGGATCCAGAAGTCAAGGTGGCGAGACCGCCCAAGCCCTGCTCAAGCCCGTCCACCACCAACGACCTCGGCAAGACCGTGCGGGTGGAAAACTATGCCAACATCGTGGCGGTTTTGTTCAGCAAGCCGATGTCTCAGGAAAGCGCGAACGTGCCTGCGGCCTACCGCCTAGAGAATGGCAACGAGGCCGCCTTTGTCCAGGTGCAGCCGGGCGGACGCGTCGCGTTGTTGACGATGAGGCAGCCACTCGGCGCGGTCATTCCAAGATCGATGACCGTCTCCGGCGGGGTGAAGGATCTGCGCGGCAATGCGGTGGTGGAGGAATCGCTGCCAGTGGAGACATTTCTCATTGAGGGTGTGAACGTGCGCGGACGGGTGATCCGCGCCGATGGCTCCTTCGCCGCCAACGTGCCGGTGACTTTGACCTACAACGACGAGAATGATACCGAATTCGATTGCGTACCGTGGGTTAGCCGCGTCGCCCAGGTGCGGACGGATGAAACGGGCGCGTTTTCCTTTGATTTTGTGCTCAGCGGGATTTCCTACACGATCTCTGCCACTGACACCTCGGGCCTCTCCGACGAGGCAGTGGATTTGATTCTCGGTTCGGCGGTGAACGGTCAGGTGGACGGCGCGAAGCTTCAGGAACTTGCCTCGCTTCCGCAGAACCAGAACACGCTGCTGGCGGCCTTCGCCGCCGGAGCCATGCCTGCCGCCATTGCTAAGGCCGAGGGGCTAGACCGAGCCGTGGTCAACGATTTCGTCTCGGGTGGCCGTTTCGGCAGCGAGTCGAACTACGCGCTGCGCTTCCGCGGTCGCGGCACAGTGACCGGGCAGGTGGTGCTGGCCGACGGCAGTACGCCGGTGGCGGGCGCGGCGGCAAACCTTTTCCCGGACATCAACTCGCGCGAGCAGGGCAGGGGAATACTCACCGATTCCGCCGGACGCTTCGCGTTCTTTGGCGTGCCGCTTGGTCCTTTCACCATTGAGGCGATGACCCCCACCGGCCTGACCCGCACGGTTTCCGGTCTTCTATCAGAAACCGGCGAGTCGGTGGACATGCTGGTGACTCTTGGTCCGACTCCGCCGACCTACTCGGACTGGCAGGGAAGGCTGTTGGAGCCGGACGGTGCTTCGGTCGCAGGCGGCACCGTGTATGTAGGGAAGCTTGACCGAGGAAATCTCATCGTCTCCGGCAGTACCACCACGGATGCGGGAGGTTATTGGTCGATCCCGCAGATTCCTGTGGGGAAGTATGACGTAGTTGGGATCTCTTTGGACGGGCGACGCAAGGGTCAGCGTAACGCAGTCACCTCGGTGGCCGACGTGGCGACCACCGCCAACATCGTCTTGCAGCCGCGTTCGGTGGTCGAGGGCGTGGTGCAGTTCGCCAATGGCGATCCGGTGGCTGGGGCAAAAGTGGGCGGCGGCGAGACCATTGCGACAACCGATGCACTCGGACGTTTCAGACTTTTAGGTGTACCCACCGGCAGCAACCGCGAGATCAGCGCGGGCTTCAAGGCCATCGACGGCCACCAAGATCCGCGGAAACAACTGACCCGTATCGCCAGCGTCAGAATCGACGTGCAGGCTGGGGAAAATTTTGCGGTGATTCGCTTTGATGCCGTCGGGCGCATCATTGGCACGGTGCGGGACTCGGCGGGCCAACCGGTGCCGAATGTCAATGTCGCACTGCCGTATCCCTACGAAGACCAGCCGTATTTCCTGTGGGTGCGCGCCGATGCGCAGGGGAGATATGAGTTTCCCGGCTTGGCCTTGCAGGGACCGCTGAGCGGTGCCTACGATGTGAGTGCTCCCTCGCCCCCGGTGAAGGAACCGTTCGATGGCGAAGGCGCGGCTGCCGCACTGAAAGATGCCAGTTCCGAGGAAATCGCGGCCATCATCGGCGAGGCCTTCGCGGCGTTCACCGGGGCGAACGATCCATTCCTCACCGGCGGTGCGCCGTTCAACCCGAATGTGTTCGGATACAAAAAAGAGGTGCGGCTCAATTTCGATGGCGAAACCGAACTGGCGGACATCAGCTATCTCGGGCCATCAAAAATCAGCGGCACGGTGCTCAACGGGCAGGGCGTTCCCATCGGGGCGCGGGTGCGGCTCACGGGGATCGGTCCAAACGGCGTGGGATACCCCACTTTCATCATTCGGGGCGAGCGGAACAGCGATCCGGCGCTGGGCACCTTCGAGTTCAACGGTGAGGCCTTTGTCGGCGACTGGGGCTTGCAGGCGGCCAGCCCGTTTTTCCCGACGGTCATTTCCACGGCCGGGCGCACTACGTCCCTGAACCCAGACGAGCTCGGCGTCTTGCTGCAATTTCCGCCCGTGCAGGAAATTAACGGCAGCCTCACCGGGCGGGTGCTGTTGCCGAACACCGCGCCCGCCGGAGCCGGCGTGCAAGTCAGCATCGCTGTCGGCAGCGACGACCCGCGGGTGCTTCTCACCGATTCGGGGGGTCGATTCACCACCGGTGCGGCCCTGTTCTCCTTGCGCGGAAACACCAACTATCAGGTCACCGCCTTCGATCCGGCGACCGGCTTCAGTGCGCGGACTTCGGTGTTTGTAAAAGCGGCGCAGGACAACCAGGTCACGCTCAATTTGTTAGGCCGGGGCGATGCCGAGATCTTCGTGAAAAAGGCCGATGGCAGTCCTGCGTCTGGAGCTACGGTGGTAATCGACGGAGCGCAGCACCCGCACGACAGCGCGAACGGCGTTGCGGATGGAGTCGGTCGCATTGTGTTTTCCAATCTGGCCGAAGGCCCCTACTCGGTGAGCGCCAGCCTGGTGGTGGGACTCACCCGCACTGGCGGGCGAGCCGGGATGCAGGTTCCTTTGGGCGGCAGCGGCACCGCCACCATCTCCCTATCCGCCACTGCCACCGTGAGCGGCACCTTTGTCATGAGCGATGGCGTCACGCCGATTGGCTTTGCCAACGTGCGTCTCGGCAGTTTTGCCTATGCCCCCACGGATGCAAATGGACGCTTCGTTTTCGCCGATGTGCCGCTTGGCACCCACACTCTCACCGCCGTGAATGCGGTGAACGGTCGTGGTGGATACGCAACCGTTTCCCTCACGACTGTCAATGAAACGCGCGATGTGAGGATTCTCGAAACCTCGCTGGGCACCATCTCCGGGTTGATTCTCAACGCTGCTGGCACCGGCACCGAACCGAACGCCGAAGTCACCCTGCGGGTCGATGATCCATTCGCGCTCACCCGGCAGTTCGCTGTCACGAGCGGGCCGGACGGTGCCTACAGTGTCGCAGGTGTCCCTGCTGGGTCGTTCACGGTAACAGCCAATGGCATCCTTCCCAACGGCCAGCCGTCTGGAAATTCAGGCAGCGTGAGAGCCACCCTGCCCAGCGGATTGGCAGCGATGAACGTCGATGTGCCGCTCGATCCGCGCGCTTCGATCATCGTTCAGGTATTTGAGGTGGACGGCAGAACGCCAGCCGCAAATGCTGCGGTGAATCTGTTCAGAACCAACGGTTTTGTCGGAACGCGCGATACCGATCCCGATGGCCGCGCCCTGTTCGGCAACCTGCCGCTCGGAAACTATGGCATGGTCGCCATTTCCCGCACGCCGGGACGCACCCGCGACCGCACGGGTGGCGGCTTCCTCTCCCTCAGCGACCGCGGCCAGGAAGGAAAGGTCACCCTCGCCATGCGTGGCATCGGCAGGGTGAACGGCCGGGTGCTTGAGGCGAATGGCATTACCCTCGCCCCAGGAGCTGAGGTGAAACTCGAAGTGAAACAGGCGAGCATTCCTTGGCCGGGTTCCCCGTTTGCCAATCTAACCGATCCGGCGGCAAGCTTCAGCGAGTCGGTGGTGGTCGGTGCCGATGGCGCGTTTTCATTCCCCAACCTTCCCGTCGGCCTGTCGGTGTTCTTGAGTGCCAAACGCCTCGGTCTGGCGGCATCTGAGACGGTAAGCCCCCTTGTGGCAGGGCAGGTGGCCACCCGCGACCTGTTGCTCACCGCCAGCGGCACCATCGTCGGACGAGTCCTGCGCGAGGACGGCACGACTCTGGCTGCCGGCACCGATGTGGTCGTCGAGTTTCCCTCCCGCAGCGGACTGCAAGGGGCGATCCTGCAAATTGTCGGCAATGATGGGGAGTTCTCGCTTTCTCCGGTCCCCGAAGGTCCGTGGACGGTGCGGATGATCGATTCCGCTCATGGCGGTATTGCTGTCCTCAGTGGCGACATCGCCGCCAACGGCGAGCTTGATGATCTGGGCGACATCGTCCTCGACGAGTCGTTCCCGGAGGTCGTCTCCACCACGCCGGGGAACACCAGCGAGGGAGTGGACATTTTCTCGAACATCGAAGTGGTCTTCAGCGAGCCGCTGAAAACTTCCAGCGTGAATGGCACGGGCGTTTTCGTGCGTCCGGCCAGCGGTGGGGCGACCATTGCGGCCACCCTCAGCCAACCTTCGCCGGAGATGATTGTACTCGACCCGGTTTCGCCGCTTGAAAGCGAGACCACCTATCAGATTGTCGCCGTCGATGGCGACCTGCGCAACGCCGTCAACGTCATCACCAACCGCGGCCCGCGCGACCGGGTGGACCGTCCGTTGCAATCGCTCTTCACCGCCACCTTCACCACCCGCGACCAGCGTCCGCCCGTGTTGCTGAGTTTCACTCCCGCTTCGGCCAGCCAGCAAGTCGATCCACGCACGCCGCTGCGGCTGAGTTTTGACGAACCCATCCAAACCGGTGCCGCCATCACTCTAACCGGCCCTAGCGGCTTGATCGCTGGCACCACCACGCTCGGCGTGAACAATCTCGTGCTTACCTTCGTCCCGACAGTGGACTTGCCGGTCAACGCCACCCTGACCGCCAACGTCAGCGGCGTGCAGGATCTCGCGGGCAATGCCGCGTTGAACCAACCCTTCACAAGCACCTTCAGCACGCTGGACACCCTCGGTCCGAACATCGCCCAGCTCCGCATCAAGGGCGGTATCGCCCCGACTGCGGGAGCGACGATCACCGTCGAAGCCGTGCTCGCCAGCCCGGAAAGCGGAGTGCGCTACCGCCTGAGCGCGGATGCCATCAATGTCGGCACTTCGGCATTGGATGTGCTGGAAGTGCCCTTCATCCTGCCGGAGACCGGCACCATCGTGTTCCGGGGCATCGCCATCGACCGTTTTGGCAACGAAGGGCCGCTGGCCGAGCTGAACGTGACCGTCCTGCCAAACTCGCCGCCCGTCGTACAATTGGTGCGGCTCAATCCGCCCACCGGTCCCATCGCCACCGGCGGAGCCTTCAGCTTCCGTGTCGAGGCCACCGACGACAACGGCGTGGCCGACCTCCGCGCGGCGGCCACCGGGGCGGCGAGCGTGAGCCTAAAAACCAGCACCGGCGCCCCGCTGATCCTGCAAGGCGTGGTCTCGACCTCTGCTGGTCCTGAGCAAGCGTTGACCATCGTCGCGCAGGCCACGGACACCAGCGGGGTCTCCACCGGCCAGCAAAGTTTCACCATCCCCATCATCGACGGTACCGCTCCGGCGCTGGCGTTGGATGGTGCGGCTCCCACCGGTGCTTTCGCTCCCGATGCCGTCGTGAGCATTCCGGTGCGTGGCACCGATAACTTCGGCATCACCCGCTACACGATTACCGCCAGCGGCGCGATTTCCGGCAGTGCCGAAATCCTGGTGGATCCGGCGGTGAAAATCGACCCGCGGATCCTCGAATTCACCATGCCGGAAAACGCGCCGATCACCGGTGCGGCATTCACGCTCACCGTGCTGGCGGAAGATGCCGCAGGGTTTGTTTCCAATGCCTTGGTGATCAATCTCAAGACGGTGGATCTTACCGCACCCCAAGTTATCGCCTTCAACCTGTTGAACAACGCCAACAACCTGCACACCCGCTCAGCATTGAGCATCAGCTTCAGCGAGGCGCTGGATCCAGAAACCGTCACCCCGGAAAGCGTGATCTTGTTGCGTGATCCGGGGGGGATTCCGGAGTCCGCCTCCGTGTCGCTCAATGCCGCCGGCATCGTGGCGACTCTTTCCCCAGCCAGCGTTCCGCTCGCTGCTGGTTCCCGCTATCGGTTCGTCGCCACCACGGCGTTGACGGACCTTGCTGGAAATCCTCTCGCCGCCGAGGCTTCCGTCAGCATTACAACGGCCACCTTCGGCATCACCGCTCCACTGGAGGGCACCAAGGTCGTGGAAGGGCAACCGGTGACCGTTTCCATCGTGGAAAGTTTCGGGTTCACTTCGGAAGTCAACGTCCGCTTCTTCGTGGCCGGCACCCAAGTCGCCACCGATGCGCAGAGACCTTTTTCTCATACCGTCACCGTGCCACCACTCTCGACGCTCCCGGATGGCAACCTTGCCCTGCGGGCAGACCTCTTTACCGGCGGCAGCACCTACAGCGGCACGGCAACCATCAACGTGGAAGTCCTCTCCCGCGATGAAGACACCGACGGCGACGGCTGGCTCAATGGCTTTGAGGCGGATCGTGGCATGAATCCGTTTGCCGCCGATGACGATGCCGCCGATTTTGACAACGACGGGCTGACCAATGGCCAGGAACGCGCCCGCGGTACCGATCCCGGCAAACCGGACACCGATGGCGATGGATTGAGTGATGGCAATGAGGTCGCATTGGACACCAATCCGCTCGACCCAGACACGGACGGAGACGGATTGTCGGACGGAAGCGAAGTGGCGACCGGAACAAATCCTCTGAGTAGGGACACTGACGGCGACGGTATCGAAGATGCGGTCGATCCCTTCCCACTGCTGCCCAACCGCGCCCCCCTAGCCGGGGACGATCTGTTGCAGGTGGAATCTGGGAACTCGGTTTCTTTCGCCGCTGTAGCGCTCCTCATGAATGACACCGACCCGGATGGCGACGCTGTGTTCTTCTTCTCCGTATCGCAGCCCGCAAACGGTTCTGTCGTCGATCTCGATAATGGCTCTTTCCGCTTCACGCCTACGGTTAGTTTCACCGGTACACAAAACATTACCTACACAATCCGCGATGCCTTCGGCTTGCAGTCCACGGGATTGATTCGTGTCACCGTGAATGCGGCAAAAGTTCTGCCACTCGATACACTTGGCAGCACGAATGTTTTTGATTCGCAGCCGTTCGGCAACAGATCGCTCGGAGCCTCCTTCTTTGGAACGTCATCTTCGGACTTCGGGGCGTCCGGGGATCTTTCTGCGGTGGCCTTCACGGTGCCACCGCAATCCGATGTCACTGTTGACAGCATTGCCATGGCTCTTTCGCAGAACTCCGGCGCGGTCAACGTGAAGATATCCATTCTCGAAAACAACGCGTCGTTTGCCGGCAACGGCAGTCCGTCCGATCAACCGGGAAATGTCTTGGCGGTGGTGGCAACCAATCCGTCGCTTTCGGCCTTTGCATCGGTGAAGACGTTCGTGCCTGCCTCGACCGTGACCCTGCGGGCAGGCATCAAATACTGGCTGCGGATCGAGCCGAACACGACCTCCGGCTCGGGCAACACCCGCTGGCATGGCAACTTCAATTCGCCGTCGAGCCGCGGCACCGTCGCATTCGGATCATGGGACACGTTCTCGCGATCCTTTGCCACCTTCATCAGCAACAACACGGATCTTCCGGCCGTGCGGATCACCTGCACCGCGGTGGCCTCGGTGCCCAATGGCGATTTCGAGCAGCCTGTGGTCAACCGCGCCAGCAGCACGACCCTCGCCTCTCTGGGGGGATCATTCGGCGGCTGGTCGGCCACTGCGGGAGACGCCGACCGGGTCAGTTTCGTTTCCTCGGGTGGCTCGGGTGCGAGCGTTCCGGACATCCTGACTCCGCGGCGCGGACGGCAATCGCTGGTCTCGCGCGACGGCGCGGATTTCTCCTGCCTAATCGGCAACCTCACGCCGGGCGCGACATACCGGGTGGTCTTTGCGGACAAACAGGTGAAACTGAACGGTGCGTTTACGAACTCTTCCGGCTGGGCAGTCTTGGTGGATGGCGCCGAGGTGCTTTCCACCTCGCCCACCTTGCCCTCGGCGGCGAATTTCGCGGTTGCTATGGCCAAGCAGGGCGGATTCAAAAGGATTTCCAACTATTTCAGCGCAGCGGCCTCGTCCGCGCGGCTCGATTTCCGCGTGGACGATACGCCTTCGGTCGCCGACTACCTCTGTATCGACGATGTGCGCCTTGAGCGGGTCACGCCGCTGGGCACGACACGGTGGAAGCGTCAGGAGCAATGGACAGACGGGCCGGTGGCTCTCAGCAGCACGGGGAACCCCGCTCCGGATGGGCGAGGGAACAACGTCTGGTCTTACCAATGGACGAACAATGTAAGCAACACCAGCACGCCTTTCCACAGTGTGCCGCGCACCCAAATGGTCTGGGATACCTCGTGGAACGGCACCCCAGGGTGGGCTAGCGGCAATGATACGGTGCCGTTTGTCTGGCGCTATGTAGGGGCAGTGGCGGCAAACTTGCGGCAAGCGCCGGTTATAGGCTGGATCATGCCAGCCGATGCCGGATCCACGGTGGCAGTCACCGGAAATATCGAGCTTTCGTGGTGGGCGCCAAACGGCGTCCCATTTCCGCACTCGGTGCTGCTTGCCATGGTAAAGGTCGATACCAATGGCACGGCGACGGAACTTCTCACACGCACCGTGTCACCCAACCAGGGCAGTTTCCCCGGAGAAGTCACCATCCCGGTCAACTTCCCCTCCGTTGCGATGCAGGCGGGGGATCGAATCAATGTCACTTGCCTACTCGATATTCCCACATCCGGCACATTCAGCGTTGTATCCATGAATGATGATTTGGTTTTCTCCGTTCCGTCGGTTCAGGGAACACTTGAACTCCCCGCAGCTTCGCTAGGCGACGAACCCGCGCCGGTAGCAAAAAGTTTGGCGTCTTCCGAGGCTTTGCGTGTCGCTGTTCCAGGTGCTGCGCTGGTCGTGACTTTGGACAAGCAGACCAAGGAGGCACTGGTCGTCCACTACACGGTGGCTCGCGGCACAAGTCCGCCAACCTCCCATGAGGCCTTGGTCGGAGTTGGCGATAGCGGAGTTACCCTGCCGGGCTTGTTGCCTTCCCGCACCGATGCGCTCGCCCCCGCCGAGGTCGTGCGGGGGCGGCTTGTGGCTGGCGATGGGTATGAACTCGGCTCCACCACGGAGAAACTCCAGGTGTTGACCGGCTCGGATTTCGCCCGCTGGCAGGCCTCGCAATTCAGTGCCGAAGAGCTTCTGGCCGGTGCGGCCGATCCCCTCGCGGATACCGACCACGACGGCGAGAACAACGTCCTCGAATTCGCGATGGGCGGACAAGGTCGGCTCGTCCCGCGCGGGCAGGGTGGGGGAGTGGTCTTTGATTTCTTGCGTCGTTCCGGGGCCGTCGTCCGCAAGGGAGGCATCGCCGATGCGGCTGGCCTGCGCTACCTGCTTGAGACCTCGTCCGACCTCAAAACGTGGAATACCGCGGGCGACGACATCGAACTGGTGGCAACCCATGCGACGGATGATCCGGACTACGAGCGGGTGACCGTCCGCCTGCGTGGCTCAGCCAGGTTCGTGCGAATGAAAGTCGCGGCCAACATCCCAGCGCTAAGATGAAACATTTCAACGCCGTGTGATCTGGCATGGCTCTCGTTTCTACCCTTAGAAAACCAAACCAACCCCAAAACCAAATCCAATGATCAAATACAACCTACTCGAAAACGTCCTCTCTTTTTCGAGGGGCTTGGCGGGCGCAGATTTGTTCGAGCGTTTCGATGGGATTGGATAACAATTTACTGCGTCAATATTGTTAGACTTTGTGTTTTTACTAGGATTTTTTTCAGTCGCGCTGATACTATGGTCGCATGGATGCAGACTGCAGGTCGATTCCATCGAAGAGAAGCTGGAGTGCTGCGGGAGTGAGTGACAGGAATGTCGCTCTGGTGGTTGCGGGCTTTGGCTAGGAGAAGATTCCGGTTTCGAGACGTTTGGCTAAGATGCAGACGCCGGAGCGATCGTAATAGAGGATTATCCTAAAAAGGAAAATGCAGTTCGCCATTTTGTTTCCTAAGCCTTGATTTATATGAAGATTGCCGTCGCTCGGCGATGAACCTTTTGGGTGACAAACTGTTGACGATGAACTCAATACGGTGAAAGGATTCCAGCTGTTTTTGAAGTTTTCATTTTCCTTTTTAGGATTATGAGCCAGTTGCGCCGCTTGTTGGTGAAGGCGAAAAGACAGCCGCTTTCCTGGCCGCTGGTTTTTGATGTCGGTAGCGATTGCGCTCAGGCCGTTGAAGGACATGCGCAGGTCTTGCGGTGGCAGCGCGGGGTAGATGTTGAGATAGGATGGGAAACCGATCACCGCAAGTCCTCCTTTCCTCTGGGAATTGCATCGATGAGGTGGGCGGTGAGTGGTATCGGGGTGGGGCGAGCGATCACAAGCGAGGCGATCAGCGTGGCGGCAGGCGCAACCCTCAATTTGGTTGGCGGCACCTTCACCCAGTTGGCCGGGGCGACCATCGGCGGCGCGGGTAATGTTTTCGTCAACGGCGCGACCAGCACCCTCGACTTTGGCACGGGCTTTTCTGGCTCCGTTCAGATCGCCAGCGGAACAATTTCCTTCAACGCCCCACAGACATTCACCAACCTGACGCTCAGCAACTCCGGCCGGCTCGGCGGCAGTGGGACGGTGACGGTGACGGGTGCATTGACATGGACTGGCGGCACGATGCGCGGCACAGGCAAGACGGTGCTCGCGGCAGGTGCCACGGCGACACTCAACAATACGTCGAACAATCTCGGACTCGACGAGTCGCGGGTGTTCGAAAACGCGGGCACGGTCACCCACAACGGCAATCTCATTTTCAACCTGCACAGCTTCGGCACGACGACCTCGCGGGTGGTGAACTTTGCCGGGGCAGTGTGGGAATCCCAGGGCGAAGCGGATTTCCGCCACAACTCCTCGACGAACTCGGTCTTCGAAAACGCGGGTCTCTTCCGCAAGACCGGGGCGGGAACAACGCAGTTCACCGCCAGTCTGGTGCGTCTGGTCAACACCGGAACGGTAGAAGTGCTCGGTGGGACGATTGCATTGGAGGGCGGCTTCGAGCAAACCACTGGCTCGCTAGCGTTGCTTGGTGGGAACCTCTCCGCCACCGGCACCCTCACCTTCGCCGGCGGCAGCGTGCTCGGCACTGGCACCATCATCGCCAATGTGACCAACTCCGGCGCAGTTTTCGCGCCGAGCGCGGACGGCAACCGCACCATCGCGATCACCGGGAGCTACTCCCAGCTCGCGGGCGGCTCTCTGGAACTCGACTTGGACAGTCTGGCGGCGGGCGGTGCGTTTGACCGTTTGGCCGTCTCCGGCGCGGCCTCGCTCAATGGCACGCTCACGCTGCGCAACAGCCTCGCACTCACGAACGAGATCTTCACCTTGCTGACCCATGCCTCTCGCATCGGACAATTTTCAACCCTCTCCATGGCGAACGGCGTCAGCGCCGTCCCTAGCTATCTCGCTACCCGCAGCGACTTCACGGTCACCGCCGATGCCCCGTCCGCAGGGGCTCCCCAACTGGCCGCAAGCTATGAAGAATGGGTGGGCAGCGTGCATAAAACTTGGGGCGAACCCACTCCAGCCGCCGCCCGGGGTAATGACAGTGGCTTCTCCTTCGCCGCTGCCTCAGCGGTCCTGCCATGGGATGCGGATCCCTTCGCTGACCCTGATCGGGATGGATCAAACAACCTCCTCGAATACGCGTTCCAAACCAATCCACTGAACCCGGGCAGCACCCCGCATGTGACAATCGGGCGTGACCATGTCAGGCAAGGACGACTGATCCTATCCTGCCTGAGGCGTGCCAACGCCTCCGACATCTCAATGGTATTGGAATCCAGCTCCGATTTAAAAACGTGGCGTGGCACCGGATGGATCGACGAAGTTGATGGCCGGATCGTCACAAAACCGGTGGGTCCTGGAATAGAGCAGTGCGACATCGACATTGATCCTTCGGTCAGCGGTGGCCGCTTCTGGCGTTGGAATGTCCTGATGAAGCCATGATTCCTCACCTGAGATTTCCACATGCGGGAGCCTAGGTGGCCACCCTTAGCGGCACGATGTCCACCGGCCTTTACGCCTCGACTGTAGCGTCCCGCCGCAACGCCGCCTGAGTTCATACGATTCATAGAATTAAAACTATGACTGCTATGAATCCGCCATAGCGAATGGCATCCTACACCGCTACAAACCCCGCTTACGTAAGGTAATCGGTCAACAGAGCACCTCTTGCAGTTTTGCCATAGATGCCAGAGCTATGGCATCTATGCTACCCGGCTCTCGATGGTTTGACGGGCGGCTGGACGGGTCTCGAACCAGTTGATTGGCATTTCTAATTTTGTTGAATTGATTCAGTAGGAGCCCCCATCAGTGTCTGCCAAAATCACTCGAATAACTTCCTGTCTAAAGACCGGAACTGGATCGCCTCCAAGATCTCGTTGCCGGTGATGTCCTGCTTCCCGGCGAGGTCGGCGAGGGTGCGGGCGACTTTCAGGATGCGGTCGTGGGCGCGGGCGGAGAAATTCATCTGCTCCATCGCGTGCTCGAGGTAGCCGCGGCCTTCAGCGTCGAGCTTGCAGCACTCGCGCACCTGCTTCGCGCCCATCGCGGCGTTGGTGG
>Ga0247832_1002501_pt1 | contig 28018 bp, 22 predicted proteins | sample LaCruzMarch2015__10_FD_192407 | JGI IMG/M metagenome (GOLD analysis project Ga0247832, IMG submission 192407) | Freshwater microbial communities from meromictic Lake La Cruz, Castile-La Mancha, Spain - LaCruzMarch2015_4m | ecosystem: Environmental > Aquatic > Freshwater > Lake | place: Spain... | reverse complement strand
TCCATTTCAATTTTAGGTTTGATTTTATTCATAAAAAAACCATAAATGAAAATGAGGCTATCCTGCAAAACAGGGTAGCCTCTTTCTTTATTTGCTATTCTGTTAATAAGTTCCTATTTCACTCGATTCATATCCAATTCTCATGGCTATAAATTCTATCGTTTGGGTTGGCGTATTTATGGGTTCACTATAAACATTCCAACTTTTTTCCCCTTTATTTCTCCAACCTATAGAGGCTGCCGCTGTTGGGCAAATAATTTGTAGTTTTCCATTTTTATTCGTCACCTTGGGTAATGCGGTGATGGGAGGCTTATTATCGCCATTCCACCATTCTTTTATCAGCTCCTTTTCAGGTACCCCACCTTTATCAGGGAATTTTTGTTGCCATTCATCCATTTGATGACGCATTTTCTTGAGAATGGCGGTATATTTTGGGTCATCAGCCAAATTAACTAATTCAAAAGGATCCTTTTCCCAATCGTATAATTCTTCTTTAGGTTTAGTTTTTTCAAACCATAGATTTTGAAAACCCGTCAAGGTACCTTCGTCCCTCATTTTTAGGATATTCCGCATTAATGGTTGTTGTTTCCTGTATTCCAAATCCATATATCGGGGTAATTCAGGCAAATAATTTCTAACATATTGATATTTTGGGGCAAGCACCGTTCTCACCCTATCATAATGAGAATCAAGACGATCTCTGGCGGCAAAAACCATTTCTCTGCCCTTTGTTTTAGAATATTTACCTAAAAACGGAATACCTGCCAAACCATTTGGCGTTTTGATACCTGCCAATGAGAGAACTGTTGGCGCAAAATCAATCGAACTAATCCAACGAGAATCTCTGATACCCCCTCCTTTTCCGTTGGGAAATCTAATGATAAGCGGGACATGCAAGCCTCTCCTATAAATTTCTCTTTTATAAAAGGGTAAACCATCCCCATGATCTGTCCAGAAAAAAATAATGGTATTATCGAGGAGCCCATCCTCTTCCAACTTTTTTAATAAAACACCTATTTCATCATCCAGGGTAGAAATATTAGAATAATGCCTGGCTACTTCTGTTCTTGCGACGAGATTATCAGGATAAAATGGAGGTAACAACACTTTTAAGGGATCAACCCGCAAAGGTTTATCTGCATTCGCCCAAATCTGTGATTCGTGCGTGGTATTAAAATTAAAAACACTAAAAAATGGCCTTCCTTTGGGTCTGTTTCGCCAGGTTGCTTTGTTAGAAACCTCGTCCCACGCGGTTGGCGGTGCTTCAAACTGATAATCTGTTTTATTATTATTCGTTGTATAATAGCCTTGCTGCCTTAAATATTCCGGAAAACAACGTATTTCAGCAGGCATGACCGCACTGTACGATTTGGGAAGACCTGTTTGTTCCGGGTAAGTATTATTTAAGGTTCGCATATTATGTCCACCATTATAAGTTTGGTAGGACCCCGTAATGATGGCATTTCGACTTGGCGCACACACACCTGCGGTAGTATAAACATGATCATAAATGATACCTTCCTTTGCCAATCGGGAAATATGAGGTGTTTTGATGGTTGAATCGCCGTAAGCCGGTATTCTTGGGCTCATATCTTCTGCAGAAATCCAAATAATATTGGGTTTATCCTGCCCTGAAAGCTTGGCTTCAAACGATAAAATCAAATAAAAAAGGCTAATATATCTACCCAATTGAATAGAAGTTTTGAAAATATTCATATTAAAAATCATATTAAGCGTTTATTGCAAAATAATTAAGAAAGGCATAGCTTTATTTCAGCATTACTAAAAAAGCAGCCACGAATTCCCTTAAGTCCTCATTAAAATCCCTGTTAGATTGTCAAAACACTATAGACTGAAATGGGAAAGAAAATCCAGACAAATAAAATACCCAACAATATTTCAAAAATAAAGCTATCTTCCATTATACCTCCAACCATACCATTTCAATATATTGAAAAATATAAATTCAATACACAGGGCTACAGCTATTTATAAACCGACCTTTAAAACGCTTCATCAAAACTGCCTCAAAACAGGTATAAAAACATAAAAGTAAGTAGCATTTCAATACATTGAAATGCCATAAATTCAATAAACAGTGAGCCAACTATCTATTCAAAGAGAGATAAAAAAAATTAATTTAATGTGAATCTCTCGTTACCTTACTTCCTGAGCCTCCTTTTAGAAAATCAAGATCCGCCCCCAGGTGAGCTTGTTCCACATGCGTTTGATGTAAACGAACGTATCCACGATCTACGATGCCGTTAAACTGAGGCGCTTTGGCCAAACGCTCATTAATCTCTTCCTGACTAATCAACAAATTCAGACTTCGCGCGGAAACGTCGAGTTCAATCCAATCGCCGTCTTGTACGATAGCTAGAGGGCCACCAACTGCTGATTCAGGTGACACGTGTAAAATGCAGGTACCAAAACCTGTTCCACTCATCCTTCCGTCAGAGATACGAACCATATCCCTTACACCTTCAAGCAATAATTTGGGAGGAAGACCTAAATTTCCCACCTCTGGCATGCCTGGATAACCCACTGGACCTACCTGTTTAAGTACAAGCACACTGTCAGCGGTTGCTGGCAACTCAGGGTCATTAATCCTGTTTTTATAATCGTCAATATCTTCAAATACTATCGCCTGACCTTTATGTTTCATCAATTCAGGACTTGCCGCAGAGAGTTTTAACACGGCACCATCAGGACATAGGTTACCTTTGAGCACCGCCACGCCGGAAACCGTATTTACGGGTTGATCTATAGGGCTGATAACAGAATCATTATATGATTTTGCAGAGCTGAAATTTTCCTTCATCGTATGACCATTAACGGTAATTACCTGTCCACGAAGATGTTTATCCAATTCCTTTAACACAGCTGGAAGTCCACCGGCGTAGTAAAAATCTTCCATGAAATACTCTCCGGAAGGTTGTAAATTCAACAATAATGGAATATCCTTTGCTAAATTATTCATATCATCTAAGGTCAAATCGACGCCAATACGGCCCGCGATAGCTAATAAATGCAGAACAAAATTTGTGGATCCACCAATGGCAGTATTCACAATAATCGCATTTTCAAAAGCCTCTCTGGTCAATATTTTTTTAAGGGTCAGATTCTCCTTTACCATTTCGACAATGCGCATACCAGAATGATGCGCCAATACTCTTCTATTGGAGTCCACGGCCGGAATGGCAGCATTTCCAGGCAGGGTAAGACCCAGAGCCTCCACCATACAAGCCATCGTTGAGGCTGTGCCCATGACGCCACAGTGACCTGCACTTCGGCACATGCCCGCTTCCACCTCCTGCATATCCTTTTGAGTAATCTCACCCATCCTCTGGGCTTCACTGAAACGCCATAAATCGGAAGTACTAATATTCGTCCCTTTATATTTTCCTGTTAGCATAGGACCTCCACTCACCACAATGGTTGGAATATCGACGCTACAAGCGCCCATAACCAAAGATGGCGTTGTTTTATCGCAACCGCAAAGTAATACTACTCCATCTAAGGGATTTGCGCGAATACTTTCCTCCACGTCCATGCTTACCAGATTTCGATAAAGCATGGCGGTAGGTTTAATTAAAGTTTCCCCTGTTGACATAACGGGAAACTCGACGGGAAAACCTCCGGCCTCGTAAATGCCATTTTTAACTTTTTGTGCCAATTCTCTGAAATGCGCATTGCAAGGCGTCAATTCGCTCCATGTATTACAAATACCAATGACTGGCTTACCTTCAAAATGATGTGCGGGTATCCCCTGGTTTTTCATCCATGCCCTATAGATGATGCCATCCTTACCTTCCCTGGCGAACCAGTTTCTACTTCTCAAATTATTTACTTCCACGGATATTATTTTTACTCAAAATAACCTTTTTCCGTCTTAATTACAATTTTTTTGAGGCAGGAACCAATATTTTATTTAAAATCCATGAAATAAGCATGACTAAGCTACATCCAATAAGATTCAACCAGAGATAGCCAATATTTACCACCATTTCTTTCCCTCCAAAGGAAATAGGTGTACCCGTTTCATTCAGATAAAATAGAAGAAGGATGATTAATTCTGTGGCAATAGCTGCTATAAAAACTGCCTGACCTTTTACCGCTTTCATGAAAAAGCCTACTAAAAATATGCCCAGAATGGTGCCATAAAAAAGGGAACCAACTATGTTCACGGCCTGAATCAGATTTTCAAATAACCGGGCTGAAAGGGCAAATAAAACGGCTATGGCACCCCACAATAAGGTAAATGCCTTGGACACAAAAAGATAATGTTGATCCGTTTGGTCTTTCACAAATGACCTTTTATAAATATCAATGACGGTGGTGGTTGCCAAAGAATTTAATTCGGAGGAGGTGGAGGACATGGACGCAGAAAAAATAACTGCTAAAAGTAGTCCGACAATACCTACGGGAAGAAAATCGCGTATAAAAGTGATAAAAACATAATCTGTATCCTTTATGGATGCCGCTGGCAATGCTTTTTTAATGAGGGTTCCAGCTTCTACTCTTAAATCTTTTTCCTCCTTCATCACCTGATTTACCTGCGCTTTTCCCGCGGCAATCATTTTTTCGTCTCCCGATTTTAACTGGCTGATATATTGGTGAATCACCTCTTTTTTTCTTTCAAATAAGGTTTCGTGTTCTTTATTTAATGCCTCATACTGAAGGGCATAGCTATCATTTTTCTTTATGGCATTGGTATTCCCCTCATTAAAATGTAAGGGACTTTTATTGAATTGAAAAAAGACAAAAACTAAAATACCTACGAATAATATCAAAAACTGCATGGGGACTTTTAGTAATCCGTTGAACATAAGCCCCAATCTACTTTCCGTCAGCGTTTTTCCCGATAAATACCGTTGAACCTGGGATTGGTCGGTACCAAAATAACTTAAAAACAAGAAAACACCTCCAATCATTCCTGACCAAAAAGTGTATCTGTTGGAAAGATCCCATGAAAAATCAACCACTTGCAACTTGTTCATGGAACCGGCAAATCTCACGGCATCGGTAAAACCTACATTCTCAGGAAGTTTGTAAACAAGTACTATGGCTGCAACGAACATACCAGCCAAAATTATAACCATCTGGTGAAATTGGGTTACACTGACTGCTTTTGTACCCCCAGAAACAGTATATAAGGTAACGCCTAAGCCCAAAACCAGTATGGTCAGGTTTAATTGCCATCCAAGTATGGTAGAAATGATTATAGCTGGTGCAAATATGGTCAAACCAGCCGCTAATCCTCTTGAAATCAAAAATAAAATGGCAGTAAATGTCCTGGTTGCCAGATTGAAGCGTCCTTCCAGATATTCATAAGCTGTATAGACTTTTAACTTATAATAAATGGGCAAGACAAAAACAGATAAAATGACCATAGCTAATGGCAGACCGAAATAAAATTGGGCGAAACCCATACCGTCTTCATAAGCCTGGCCAGGTGTCGATAAAAAAGTAATGGCACTTGCCTGAGTGGCCATAATGGATAGGCCAATTGACCACCATTTTAGATCGTGATCACCCTGGAGATAACTCTGCGTCGTGTTGACATGTCGTGTTTTCCAGATACCATAAATGATAATGCCAGCGATAGTTCCTACCAGTACAATCCAATCGATTAAAGCCATGATGACAATTTATTTAAGAGAAAGCTTTCGTGAATAAATAAAACAGAATGATGAGCAGGGCATGGAAAACCAATACAAACAGGTATAATTTATTCCACGTTCCCAGTATGGGTGGCACATCCTCGTTAAATTTTTCAGGAAGTGACGATTCATTTTCGGTATTCATCATGGCTTTATTTCTTTACCCATTGAAATCATGTTTGCGAATAAGCGGAAAGCGCCTGGCACCCCGGCAGGTAATTCTCTAAAGAAGGAAAGACCACTATATATGTAATAACCTTTACCATATTTTGCAACTAAAAGCGCTCCATCAATCGGTTTTTCCCCGGGATCATTAAACCTTAAAATGGGAGTAAAAGCGGAATCCCATTTTCCTGGGAAGTATAAACCTCTTTCTTGTTCCCAACCTTTGAAATCGTTATCGCTTATTTTATTTGGAAAATTTAATATGCTATGATTAGGGACCAACAACGTTGCGGGGGCATCTTCGTCAGTAATTCTTTCCCGGGAAAGCGTCATGGGGAAAGGAGCTAATTCCTTTTCCGTTACCTTTAAATCGCCCGTTGTGTTATATTGAACAATCAGATTACCTCCATTTTCGACGTATTTGAATAGTGCTTTTTGTTTGAACTCAATACCTTCAACGGTATTATAAGCTCTCACACCCAAGACCACGGCATCAAAAGATTTCAGATTTTCCTCCGTCAGATTATTTACATTTAACATCGTCACCTGGAAACCCATTTGGGAAAGACTGGCTGGCACCACGTCACCTGCCCCCATGAGATAACCTATTTTATCTCCTGATTTTTCAAGGTCTATGCGCACTAACTTAGCATTGGAAGAGAGCAAAACGGTTTGCGAAGGTATGTGAGCATGCTTAATAATCAGTATTTTTTTGTCATACACCTCACCGTCCGCTTTCATCAAAACGCGTGCATTTCCCTCTGACTGAAACGAAGGAGGCGTTACCCAAAAGGAGAGTACTTTCTCTTCTCCTTTCCTTCCAAATTGAACCTCTTGTTCTTTAGGAGAAAAGGTCCAGCCGTTTGGAACATCCAGCGTAACCACACCTGAAAGGGTTGACTTATTTGCCTTTACTACGACCTCTAATCGTTGGCTATCTCTATTAGCAAATACATTGACAGATTCCTGAAAACTACCTGTTATTGCAGGAATAATTTCGAAAGGCTGATAGACTTCGCCTGCCACCGGATCATCTATTTTATATACAATATCAGATTCCAGTGAAAAAGGAATGCCTTCAATCAGATAATTTGCCTTTATTTTTAATGATTTTGGCGTTTCAGGTAAACCTCTTAATTTTTCATCGCTAACAGTATAAACGCCTAAATTCCATTGATCAATCAACCAGTAGGGACTGGTTAATTGAATATTTTTAGGCACCTGAATTTGCTTTGATAGTTTGAAACCCTTATTATTTGCCAGCTCCATGCCCATTACAGTATCCATGCTTGTTGGTAAAACTTGTAAAGACTGCAAGGTAACTTTGACCGGGCTTCTGTGAATAAACTCCAGCTGAACTTTGATATTTTCACCTGGCGTAGCCGCAGATTCCATGGCTACTGCCTCCTGAAAGAGACCTAAAGATTGCTTGATAATGAGCTTAATATCTTTTAATTTTTCTCTCTTCCAATAACTATCCTGTAATTTTTCCAGCTCCTTTAAGGCCAGTAACAAATCGGGTAAAACGGTGTATGGCGACTGCATGGAGAAATTACTTTCCACCTTTTTTAATAAGGCGCCCACCTTTTCTGCTCCCTTCACCCTACTCCAGGTAGTATTTATACCTGCGAAAAGATTATTATTTTCAGGTAAATCACCTTTCAATAATTCCAGATATTCTGTTTCCGACCCTCTTACACCTAAAGAACCAAAACCCTGGCTTTTGTGCATACTCCGGCTTTCGGCGGCAATTTCATTATTTGATTTACCCAATAAAGGATAATAAACGCCTACTTCAAATTGAAGCAATTTACTCTTATCAGCTTCGTCAAATGCCTTTTGACTACCGTAAAACCACCAGGAGGTATTAAAAAATAATCTTTTGGGTTGCCACAGGGGTAAACGACTCAACTGATTTGGAAAAACCTTTGGATCGGCAGCCATATCAAATGCTTCAACACCCAGCATAGCCGAGGCAGTATGATGACCATGCGTTTTCCCTGGACTTCTGTGATCGAATCTATTAATGATAACATCGGGTTGCCAATATCTTATCACGGCAATTAAATCTTCCATGACTTTCTCCTTTTCCCAAATCCTGAAAGTTTCGTCCGGGTTTTTAGAAAATCCAAAATCATTTGCTCTGGAAAAAAACTGTTTTCCCCCATCTATTTGCCTGGCGCCCAATAATTCCTGGGTTCTTATTAATCCTAACAATTCTCTTATCTCCGGGCTGATTAAATTCTGACCGCCATCTCCTCTGGTTAATGACAAATAGGCCGTATTTGCTTTTCCATGATTTGCAAGATAGGTGATGAGCCTGGTATTTTCATCATCGGGGTGAGCAGCCAGATAAAGGACTGAACCAAGGAAATTAAGTTTCTGAATTTCATGGTAAATTTTAGCTGAATTCCATTTCTCAGGAGCCTGCGAATAAAGACCATTAAAAAGAAATAAAGAAAATAAGGATAATAATAAGGATAGTTTACGCATGGGTGATTACTTTTACAACCTCAATATTACAAAATTTTATGTTAAAATCAGACCTGAAAAAATTCGTTTGTATTCACGGACATTTTTATCAACCTCCGCGTGAAAATGCGTGGTTAGGCGAGATCGAATATCAGGAATCAGCGGCTCCTTTCCACAACTGGAATGAAAGAATAAATTTTGAGTGTTATGCTCCAAATTCTGCGGCGAGATTGCTCAACCATAAGCAAGAAATAAAAGGGATCGTTTCCAATTATACCTACATGAGTTTTAATATTGGTCCAACCCTCCTGGCCTGGATGGAAAAGTTTGACCCAAACTCATATCAAGCTATTTTAGATGCTGATAAACAGAGCCTTACCTATTATAACGGTCATGGTTCTGCTATCGCTCAGGTGTATAATCACATTATCATGCCGCTGGCAAATAAGCGTGATAAGGAGACACAAATTATATGGGGTATTCGTGATTTTGAATCTCGTTTTCAACGGAAACCTGAGGGTATGTGGTTGGCAGAAACAGCGGTTGATACAGAAACCCTGGAAATGCTGGCAGAAAATAATATACTTTATACCATATTGGCGCCCAGACAAGGTAAAGCGTTCAGGAAATTGACTGACGAAAAATGGACAACCTGTTCTCATGATAATATAGATCCAAGGAATGCCTATTTATGTAAATTGCCCTCAGGTAAATCGATTACTCTTTTCTTTTATGACGGTGGTATTGCTCAATCGGTCGCTTTTAATGGCTTGTTGAATGACGGAAAATCCTTTGCCGAAAGAATGATTCGTGTTTTCGATGCAAATGATGAGCCTCAACTTAGTCACATTGCCACCGATGGTGAGAGCTATGGGCACCACCATCAATTTGGAGAAATGGCTTTGGCGGCCTGTTTTGATTCATTGATGCACAATGAAAACGTAACTCTTACCAATTACGGGCAGTATTTATCGGAGAATCCTCCCCTTTATGAGGCACAAATTCATGAAAATAGTTCCTGGAGTTGCGTTCATGGCGTGGATCGCTGGCAGGACGATTGTGGGTGCCATACCGGAGGAAATAATGCCTGGAATCAAAAATGGCGAAGGCCGCTCCGGGATATTTTAAATGACCTTAGAGATAATCTTATTCCCATTTTTGAAAAGGAAACTGCAGGTTTATTGAGCGATCCCTGGTCAGCTAGAAATGATTATATAGAGGTGATTTTACATAGAAAATCATCGTCCATAAAATCTTTTTTTGAAAAACATGCCACACGATCTTTGACACCTGAGGAGGAAGTCAATCTATTGAGGTTACTAGAAATGCAGCGACATACGCTGTTAATGTTTACCAGTTGCGGTTGGTTTTTTGATGAAATTTCCGGATTGGAAACAGATCAGATTTTACAATATGCCCATCGGGCCATGCATTACGCCGAGCAAGTGACCTCTTACCAATTCAGGGATTTATTTCTTCAAAAATTGAAAGAAATACCAAGTAATGTGTATGAAAATGGTTCTGTTAGCTATGAGAAAAATGTAATACCTGCTGCCGTTTCATTGGAAAGAGTGGGTATGCACTATGCAGCTTCCTCACTTTTTGAAGATTATCCTGAAGAGTTGATTCTCTTCAGTTATCAAATGAAAAGTTTGAATTTTAATCGTTGGAAATCAGGTACCCACGCCATCGCTGCCGGAAGAACACTCATCGTTTCTCAAACGACCTTTAAAGTCAAAGAATTTGCCTTTGTGGTCCTTTATCTTGGTCAGTATAACCTATATGGACAGATTTCTCTGGATATGCCTGTGGAGACCTTTGAAAAAATGACAAATAAAATTGATGCCGCCATTAAAGGTACTGATTTAGGGAGAGTTATAGGTATTATGCAAGACTATTGTGGCGGGGAAAGATTTTCATTCTGGCATCTTTTCCGTGATGAAAAAAGGAAAATAGTGGACCAGATTAATCAACAAAGTCTTAAATCTGTTGAATATACCTATAGAGGAATGTTTCAGGAAACCTATCCCCTAATGTTGGGATTGAAGGAAATTGACATGCCGATACCCACCCCATTTAAAGATACCGCTGCCCATATCTATAATATTGAATTTAAAAATCAATTATTATCCAGGGATATGGACCTTAAACAGGTTCAATCCATTCTTCAAATTATGAGAGACTGGAAATTTGAAATAATGGAAATACCAGAACTAACGCAACTCGCCAATGAAAAAATTTATGCTGGTTTAGTTGATTTGGCAAATACGGATGAAAATGTTGACAATACCTGTGCTGACTTAATTACCCTATTGACCATTCTAAAACGTATTCCATTGGCTTTGAATTTATGGAGAAGTCAAAATTTTATTTTCAGTGAATCCGGTGCAGCATCTTTCCGAAAAAAACTGGCAAACGGATCCTTATCTATGGATACTTTTCAACGTTTATTGCAACAAATGGGGATAGCGTCCCTTGATAAACAGTTAAATCCAGTGTAGTCCGGATGAATATTTTTCCTGTTTCATTTTTATAATGCTATTAATTCCTTTGGCATCAAAAAATGGCTAAACTCATTAGTTCATCCTAAAATGTATCATTTTTTCAAGTCACGGTTTCTGATGTGATTATAGCGTACCTTTGATAAAATAAATAATAACATGGTTATTGCTAATCCTATTTATGACATTGTGTTTAAAAGATTGATGGAGAATGATAGGGTTGCTAAATTCTTTATGGGTACGCTTTTAGAGGAAAATATTGAAGCCGTCGAGGTAAAACCTCAGGAATTTATTTATTCAAAAGATTATGAAAAAAGTACTCCTGGCAAAAAAAAATTTATAAAACAACAAATTAAAGAGCAATTATCTATTAATTTCTTTCGATTAGACTTTATCGCTACTATTTTAACAGATTCGGGTGAACGAAAAAAAGTCCTCATCGAAATTCAAAAAGTGAAGAATAATATCGACCTGATGAGGTTCAGAAATTATCTGGGAGAACAGTATAAGAGGGAAGATATGGTTAATAATGAAAAACATATTTTGCCCATTACCACGATATATATCTTAGGATTTAACCTGCCTGAAATTGAAACGGCCTGCATTAAAGTAGAACGGAATTATAAGGATCTCATCGCAAAAAAAATTATTCATATTAAAAGTGATTTTGTTGAAAAGTTAACCCACGATAGTTTTATCGTTCAGGTAAATAGAATTACCGAAAGGTATCAAACCAGCCTGGATAAACTTTTGAGTATTTTTGAACAATCCAATTTCTTAGATGGCGGAAAAATCATCAAAGATTTTAAACATGAGATTGATAACGAAGATTTAAAGATGGTTACAGATATTCTGCACCATACTGGCGTTGATCCGGAACAAAAGAAACTTATTGAGATTGAACAGGAAGCCTGGCGAAGTATTAATGCCTTATTAGAAAATCAGGAGCGAGACTATATTAAGACCATAGGTGAAAAGAACATAGCATTGGGTGAAAAGGACAAAGCATTGGGAGAATTTAAAAAGGAATTGGGTGAAAAAGACATAGCACTGGGTGAAGTTAAAAAGGAATTAGACCTGATGTCCAAGGAATTGATGGAGAAAAACAAAATCATCGAAGATTTCAAAAATAGGTATAATTCATAATTCCTGATAGTTATTACTCAGAAGGTAAATTCACTATGTCATTTAACTATTTTTTAAATACGGCAACCATAATAAAAGGTAATAGGCTGGTGAAATTCACCGCCTATCACATCATATTAAATCATTTTTTAAACTCCTCGTTGCTATTGCTTTTTAGTAGTAATTTCAATTACTCCATTAGCCCCTTTTTCTGCGTATTTCGCTGTGGCTTTTTCGCCCTTCAAGACATTGATGGATAGAATGTTGTTGGGGTTAATATCTTTTAAATTTATGTCGGAAGAAATGACACCATCAATAACAATAAGTGGATTATCTTTTTGGACAGAGGAAGGCTTCAATTCGATGTTCACTATAAGCGTTGTGTTTTCATTAGGTCCGTTCACGGTAACTGTTACATCTTTTCCGTTTCGAGTCCCTCTAATTTCCAGCTTATTGGTGTCCACATTCATCGACTTAATGTCCGAAGGAGTTGAAAAAATTCCTTGGTCTAGCATAGCAAGTTCATAGTCTACCTTTGCTTGTTTTTGATCAATCTCGGCTTGTATCTGATCAATCTCTGCTTGTTTTTGATCAATCACGGCTTGTCTTTGATCAATCATAGCTTGTCTTTGATCAATCTTAGCTTGTTTTTGCTGTTTTGCCGCTGTCGATTGTGACTCTGCTTTATTCTCTTTGGCTTCTTGCGCACTTAATTGGATGGAAAACAGGGCCAAAATAAAGGCCAACATTGGCAACACGGCCACCTTTCTTAAGTAGGCGTATTTAGGAACATTTGAGGTTGTTAACATAATAATTCTTCGTTTAATGGATGAATAATAAAATGAATGACTAGGGTTTAAAAAATGATTACCGTAATAGGTTTTTAAGAGCATTTTGGCAAAAGCATCCACCTCTCCGGTACCCACCGCATCGCGGTCAGCGATAAATTCGTGAATGTTTTGCAATTCCTTTTGAATAATCCAGTTGAAAGGGTTCATCCAAAAAACGGAACATATAACTTGAGAAAAAAGGCGATCCCAGGAGTGTTTCTCTCGAATGTGAGAGAGCTCATGCTGCAATATTTTTCTGCCACATTCATCTTCAATGGAAATTGATTTTTTCCAAAAAAGATTCGAGAAAAACGAGAAGGGAGCTTCGTCCAGATCCGTTTCGATGAAGGTAAATTCGCCCATCTGGGTTTTACTATTCATTGCTTTCAATCGGAAAATCCTTACCACCGAATAGACCAAATAACACACAAATAAACTGCTAATGACGGCAATAACTATGATTTCCCAGTCGATATATGCTTCCTGCACTGGTGACGCGGGAAGTTGAGTCAAATAAATCAACAGCTGTTTTGCTCCTGCGGCTTGTTCCTCCGTTACGCTAAACATCGAAAGTTTAAAGAAGGGAATCGCTAAACTCAAAGCCATCGAAGCCAACAAATAAAAACGATTGTAAGCGTGGTAAATCGTGTTCTTCAGGAAAAGCGTATAGTATCCAAAGAAAATCCCCGACAAAATCATCGACTTCAACAAATACATAAAAAGTTCGATATTATTCATTGCCTTTCGATTTTAAGTTGTGCAATAAGAGTTCTAAATCCTCAATGGACATCTGCTTCTTATCCAATAAGTAGGATACCACATTGGTGTAAGACCCTTCGAAAAATGATTCCGTCAAACCAGCCATTCGTTGACCAGAATAATCTAGTTTCGAGACCTTCGCGGAATACAGATTATTCCGATTGGGATTGGAGATTTGGACAAAACCCTTCTCCACCAAAATCTTCAATAGCGTTGCCACGGTATTCGAGTGCGGCTTAGGCTCTGGCAACAGTTCGATGATATCCTTTAAAAATCCGCCTTCCGACAAATTCCAAATGACCTGCATTACCTGCTCCTCCGCTTGCGTTAATTTTTTCATCCGTTTTGTATTTCTTTTGCCTTTCGTTGAGACAAATTTATAACTATTTTTTTAGTTACAAAACATTTGTAACTATTTTTTTAGTTATTTTTTAACTCACCAAAAAGTTGTTCAGATAGAAGGGGAATTATGTATTTGAAATTCAAAAAAATCCATTTGCTGTAGCCCATGGCTTAAACAAGGCGAGCATAACCGCAAATTTTAAATGATGACTTTCACCAAAATGGCGATATTATACAGAAACCTGACAAAAAGTAGCTTAACATTGCAGTATATTATTTTCCTGGAACAATAATTTCAGCGAAAATCTGTATTAAAGAAACAAACTCAGAACAAGCAAGTAATGAATACTCATAAAATAATCGATCTACAAACCTACAGAACGCCAAACAGTAGGGTGTTTACTGGTAGAGATATAGGTATAGAAGTTCGTGAAGCTTCTAAGATTGATATTCTTGAAGCTGAATGTGAAACAATTACTATAGCTATACCTGATGACATTGGTTCAATTAACCCCTCTTTTTTAGAGGAATTTTTATATAATGTTGTAACAAAATTGCAACCAGATATTTTCTTCAAAAAATTCAAATTTCAAAACAATGGAAGGTATAAAATCAATAATGATTTACACGAAGCGGTTGAAAGAATTGTAAGAGAAGAAAATGCGCTAGTTCATTAATGGCCTTTTGCTCAGGAACAAAACATTAGACTTCAATGGTTTAATACAATTATAAGGGTATTTAATGTAGATTTAAAAACTAATTAGTTTTTTCGAATTCGGTCTTCCAGGAACGCTCTTCATCCCAAACGTTTGATTTCGCATTTGCCTGAACAGAAATAGACTTTCCATCACTGCTCAATTTCCAGACTTCTGTAACGTAATGAATGACTTGACCCTGATAGGAAATTGAGTTAACCGTCATAGTTTGTTCATCAGCGGACCATTTTACGGTAAACTTCTTTTCTATTCCCGGGCCATAATTAACTCGACTTTCTTTACCATCGAAGATTAGTTTTTCATGGCTTGTTGTCAGAGCTAATCCAGCAGACAAATTTGCTGTTTCTATGGTAAGAAAATTTGCTTGATTTGCTATTTTCATTGTTTTAGAACACATACGGTCGTCCAATGAATAAGCGCAATAAATATTTCCGCCCATACTTATTGATTCTTTAGATTTCCACTCGCCAGAAAAGTTAGCAAGGGGTGTCCCTTTTTTTTGTTGAGCTTGTAAGGGAAAATACATTACGCCTGTTAACAGAATAATGAGGTAGGAAAAAATGGTTCTTTTAATTATCATAATATTTTTTGGCGTTGACTCGCGATTTAATTTCGCTTTTAATTACTTTTCAGGAAATTAGGGCTTAAAATACCTAAACAGCTTTATTTTGTTTTCTATTTTTCACAAAGTCGAAAATGGCTCCGATAAAAACACCTATTGACAACCCTAAACCTGTACCTTTTGCCATGTCTCCAGAAATAGTTCCATAAGCTGCTCCAAATACTACACCAAAACAAGCACCAAGAGCAATACCGTTCCCAGCGTTTCTATTCTTAATTTCTGACATAGTTTATTATTGAAATTATTTAATTTTCAAAAGTACCTAGTTTTATCGGAACTTTATGAATTATTAAATTGACTTTTAGTTGTGAAAATATATGAAACGATTAGAAAACTTATTACAATTAGGCAATCCTTTACTCTACGAAGTTTGTAAACCAGTTTTGCCATCAGAATTACCTTTAGTTAAAGATTGGGTAGCAGACTTGCACAACGTAATGCAGGAAATCAGAGAAAAATATAATTTCGGACGAGCCATTGCTGCACCACAATTAGGAATTATGAAGCGATTGATTTACATGAATATTGACAAACCAATCGTTTTTATAAATCCTGAATTCACCTTTTTGAGTGAAGAAATGTTTGAACTTTGGGATGACTGCATGAGTTTTCCGAACCTTTTGGTCAAAGTAAAAAGACATAAAAATTTGACAATAAAATATTTAGATGAAAATTGGCAAACCCAAGAATGGAATATGGCAGACGACTTATCTGAGTTATTACAGCATGAGTATGACCATTTAGACGGTATTTTGTGTACCATGAGAGCCATAGATGAAAAATCTTTTAAATGGAGACCCTAAAAATATCCCTACAAGGGAAGTATTTTTAATAAATGTCAATTAACCTCCTTCTCTTTGTAATAAAAACCACTTTTTCTTTCGTTTGATAGCTTTAAATATTTGGTCAACAGCCTTTTAAACCATAGATATCCAAAAATCCGCGAAATCCAATAATCCTTAAAATCCGTGATTCAGAACGCCACAATTCAGTATCCATCTGCGAATAAACAGTACCCCAAAACGAAGTTTTACCCTATCATCCGTGAAATCCAATAATCCTTAAAATCCGTGATTCAGAACCGGGCGTTAGGGACAAATATTAAATCAAAACCTATCGGGGAGAAGACGCGAAGCATCGCGTCTCTACGCCCTATGAATAAAGTACAAAACCAAAAAGAGGCTACCTTGTTAGGCAGCCTCTCAAAAGCACATTAATTTTACAAAAACCTATTTAACCTTTACATGCACTGGCAGTAGTTTTTAAATCTTCTTTTGAATTGACCACTTTGGTAGTTCCGTCTGTAAATTTCACCGTTAGTGGAAACTTCATTTCGGGACGCCCCGTTGCGGTAGGATTAGCCGTTCTCCAGGCTCTCACTTTGGTAACAAAATCTTTTTGATCTGTAGCACTCTCCTCTTTACCCCCTGGATAAACAATCGTCACAGGAAATACGACACTGAAGCAAGAAGGTCTGTGAGGTCTCTCCTCTTTGCATGCTGCCATCAGCGCTTTCAAATCATCAGCATTTTTTAACACAACGATACTACTGTCTAATTTCAATTTTACAGAGTAAGGAAAGGTAATCTGAGGATGCCCCGTTGCACTTGAATTGGCCGCTCTCCATGCATCTAATTGAGCTTTAAAATCTGTAGCTGATGCTACTACTTTTGATGTACCATCAGGAAATGAGATAGTTACAGGAAAAACCGGAGTGAAACAACCCCCACATATACCTCCCTTTGGTCCACCTTGTGGACGGCAACTCATCGCTAATGTCTTTAATCCATCTTCATTTTCAATGGTTGCTGTGCTGCCATCTTCTAAGGTAACTTCAAAAGGAAAAGCTAACGTTGGTCTTTCTTTACTTTCAGGATTTGCCTCTTTCCAGCTTTTAATTAAGGTCATATAGGCCTCCTTACTGGCAACCTCTTTGGTTGATTTGTCAGGATAAATAACGGTAACTGGAAAAACAATGTCGAAACATTTTCCAAAACCACCGGGTCCACCTTTTTCTCCACCACCATGACCTCTAGGTCCAGCTCCCTCATGTCCCGCCACTCCAAAAGCCAGCCTCTCTATTGGGTTGAAATCTTCACTCAAAGCAATATCAGCATCCATTTGCTCACAACCTGTAAATAAAAGGGTACCACAAATGGCTACCAAACTTCCTAATTTAAACATTTGATTTAACATAATTTTACTTTTTGTGTTCTGGAATATTGTTTATAATATTTAGATAAGGCGGCTCCGTTTATTTTGTACTCACTTTAATTAAAATATTTTTAATTTTACCAAATTCCTTTTGAAACCATTACTTCTGACGCCTTATTATTATGCCAAATACATTTTCGGATGATACCCAACTTTGGCAACAACTAAAGTTGGGAAATAAAAATGCCCTTGAATCGATTTTCCGAAATGAAGCGGAGGCTCTTGCCAAATATGGCAAAAAATTTACCGCCGATAAAGAACTTATTGCAGACAGCCTCCAGGATCTTTTTGTAGAATTATGGCGAACCAGGGAAACCATAGGGCAAACAGATCACATTAGAAAATATTTATATGTTTCTTTTAGACGTAGGCTAATAAAGGATCTTAATAAAAGTCTTAAAACCCAAACCTTAGATCCTGAAACCGATATTAAAAACGACATTTCTTTCTCCGTGGAAAATAGTTGGATCGAAAATGAGGAGACGGAACTGCGCTCAAAAGAACTAACCGCTGCCATAAGTAAATTGAGTAGCCGGCAACAAGAAATTTTGTACCTTAAGTTTCACAGTGAAATGGATTACGATCAGATTATTGAAATTATGGGCCTAAATTACCAGTCTGCCCGTAATTTGGTCACCCGCTCATTGGAGGCTTTAAGGAAAAGTATGATATCTATTTTCGTACTTATTTTTTTATTTTTAAAATAGACCTGAAGAATGAGTACAAAATTCCATTTTATTGCTTCTTAACATATAATTAACTGTGTAAATATTTTTAATGAAAAAAATTCATTTGTTCCCATTCTTGTTTATTTCATTTCTTTCTTGTCAGAAAGAAGAAAATTTAATAGCACCTGAAGTGGACGAAAGATTAACTTTTTTCTTTGAATCTTTTAAAAAGGAAGGTTCTTCAAGGGGCCAAAACATAAATATGGAAGATATTATAGGTCAAATAATTGATATTGAAACCGACGGTGTCTTAGGCAGATGTAATCAATTAACTACCGGTGAAAAACACCTGATGATTGACAGGTTATTTTGGGAAACTGCTAATATGACAGAAAAGGAATATGTTATTTTTCATGAACTGGGCCACTGTGCATTGAATCGACGACATTTGGATGCGACAAATAAAGATGGTACCTGTACAAGTATGATGCAAAGTGGGAATGGGAGTTGTAAGATGGTTTACAATGCTCAAAACAGAAGTAAATATTTAGATGAACTTTTTTCACAATAAGCTATGGAAGAACGATTACCTTCATTTAAAGAGATTGTAGAGGATGAATCTTTCATTCGCTGGGTAAAAAACAATTCCTGGCAAGATGCCAGTGATTGGGAAGAAAAAATACGACAAAATCCCGAAATGATGGAAGATACTGCGGCCGCAAAAAAATTAATTGAGCATTTCAGCTCAAATGATTCACCCGTTGAAAAGACCTACCTCGATGGAATCTGGAATAATATAGATAAGGCAACCATTGAAAAAGGAAGAATACGTCCTTTCAGATCCATCTTTTTATACGCAGCTTCAGCTGCTGCTGTCCTTATATTTTTGGTTATTGGTCTTTTACCTCAGGTTGAAACCTTTAAAACAGAAAATGGTGAAATTACTACAGTAACCCTACCAGATAATTCTCAGGTTACATTAAACGCCGGAACTAAGGTTGTTTATAGCGGTAATAGGTTTAATACCCGTCGGAAAGTCCAACTAACTGGTGAAGCCTATTTTAAAGTATCAAAAGGTAATACGTTTTCTGTGGTTACAACGGAAGGAACCGTAACTGTTCTGGGTACTAGCTTCAATGTCCGAAGCAGAGATGAAAAATTATCGGTATTTTGCTACACCGGAAAGGTGAAAGTTAGTGATCAATTTAAAGCCGTTTATCTTACCAAAGGCAAAAAAACAGCTAAACTTCCAGGTGAAATATTGCAGGATGCTCAACCAACTGCTCTTAATGAGGGTTTACAATGGCGCAATGGGTCGTTCTATTTTCAAAATGCCTCATTAAAAGAGGTTCTTGCGGAATTATCAAGACAGTATAATGTGGCTATTCATTTGCCTGAATATGAGGAAAATAGGGTTATCACCACTTCTTTTGACAATAAAAACATAGAATCTGCCCTTTTTAATATATTATGGCCACTAAACTTGAAAGCTGAAAAAAAGGATGGTAAATATATTGTACAAAAATCAGATGTTGAATAGACTAACATCTATCAAAACAAGGATATTTATTTTTCTATTCCTCTTTTTGGGCATTTGCTCTTCCTTTGTGAATGCACAATCCAATAATCCCGACATTTTACTCACCAAAGTTTTACCTCTTCTTGAGGTTAGGTTCAATATAAGATTTGGATATGACCCAGAAATAATAAAAACCCTTAGCCTGAATAAAAAAATTCTGGCAACTGAAAATATTCATAGTGCCCTCCAATTAATAAGCGCCTCCCTTCCCTTAGAGTATTTTCAGGCATTGGACGGTCAAATCCTTCTTAGAAAAAGAATAGTAACAAAAGTAGAGACTCCCCTTGAACTGACTACCGTTAAAATAAAGGGTAAATTAATAGATGCCTGGACAGGGGAAATACTTCCTTTCGGCGATGTTGTTGGAGAAAATGGGGAGGGTTTTTCCTCAGATGAAAACGGTAGGTTCAACCTAAATGTGAGCATAAACCGTCCGGTTACTTTCAGATATCTTGGGTATGAATCTAAAACATTGACATTTTCCTCAAATAAAGAGGATGTCAATTTAAGATTAGTTCCAAAATTAAGTGCGCTACCACTTATAGAAATCAGTGCGAAAATTCCTAGCTTAACAAATAAATCAGGAGGAATTTCTTCACATTTACATCCCAGCTTCTGGGGCAAAATGCCCTCTTTTGCTGCCGGAAATGATATACTTCGCAGCCTTCAACAATTACCTGGCATTTCATCAACTGACGATTTGTCTGCCGAGTTAAAGGTAAGAGGTTCCAATGGCGATGAAAATCTCCTCATTCTTGATGGTATAACTCTATATAACGTGACCCATTTTTCAGGCATGTTTAGTCTGGTAAATTCAGATGCCATCAAAGAAGTAAAATTATTTAAAAATGCTTTACCTGTTTCTTACGGAGGAAAAACTGCCTCGATCATAGAGATGAATACCTTGTCTCCTCCAGAAAATATTAAACTATCAGGGAAAATAAGTAGTAATTTACTGACCTCTCAAGCGGTCCTTCAAGGGCAAATCGCTCCTAAACAAACTATTTTATTATCCGGAAGAACCACTTATGGAAATCTCGGTGATTCGAAATTATTTGGTGCTCTTCAGGAACAAATTGTTACCCCCATTGTAAAACCTTTGGATCCCAATGCTACGATCACCAAGGAAATAGCTGCTTATAATCCAAATTTTAAATTTCATGACCTTCAGGGTAAATGGAATTGGGAAATAAGTAACAAGCAAAAGGTACAGGTAGCCTTTTTTTATGGCTATGACGAGATGGACTATTCCTATAATAAATCCATAAAAACAGAAGTTGGGAAATCATACTATTATCGTAAGGAATATTTTAAGGAAATAGCAGATTGGAATAATATGGGTTCTTCTCTATTATGGAATTTTAATCCAACTGAAAATTGGCAACATACCCTTCATGTTTCTATCACTGAATTTAAAAATAATGCCAGTATAGTCAATGATTTTAAATTTGTAGAAGATAGAAAAGTAGATAAGATTTTTAATTTTGAAAATACCCATTTTAATAAAGTGGCCGGTCAGGATTTAAAATGGATAAGCAGATATACTGTTTCACAGGAACAATCCTGGATTTATGGATTTCAAACTACTAATAATCAAGTTAATTACGATATTAAACAAGATAGAGTTAAACCATTAACTGGTCATAACGAAGCGTTGCAATCCGCAGCTTTCGTTGAGTTAAACCAACATCTGAACGATTGGACTTTTAATGTAGGTGGCAGATTAAATTTATTTGCTCAGAAAATGTATTTTTCCCCAAGTATAGATATTAATTATCATAAATCAAATACTCCTTTTTCTGTAAAAGGATCATTTGGAAGGTATTATCAATTTTTGAGGCAGCTAAATCATGAAGATCGGTATGGCAGAAATTATGGCTATTGGGTATTAAGCAATCAACAATTTCCCGTACTAAGCAGCAATAATTCAATGATTGGTGCTAACGCAAAATGGAAGAATTGGGAATTTGATGTTGAATTTTACCAAAAAAATAGCCAGGGTGTATTGGAACAAGCCTTAGCTGTTAACAATGTGAATAATCCGGACAGTACACAGCGACCACCGAGTTTTATCTTGTATAATGGAAAAGGACAAACAAAAGGAATGGATTTCTTCATTCAACATACAGGAAAATACTTTACTGGAATGGTAGCCTATACTTTGAGTAAATCAACCAACCAATTTAAGGAAATTAGCAATGGCATCCCATTCCCATCCTCAAACGATAGGAGACATCAACTGAAAATAAATGGTAATCTGCAAATTGGCAGATTTGATTTTTTTGCTACTTATAACTTTGCCAGCGGAAAGCCCTACACCGACCTATCCAAAATATTGGAGAATAATGACAAAACAAAAAATAATCCTAAGCCAAATCCAGGCAACCCCATGTCAAATATGCCTAACAACCGACGTGATGTTGTTAATCCATTGGATAGATTAAGTTATTTAGACGATTATCAGCGTTTCGATATAGGGACAAGTGTACATTTTAAGTTAGGACAAACTTCGAATTTAACCATTGAAGGTTCCATATTTAATATTTTTAATAGGAAAAATGTAAAATACAGACAATTTATATTCCATTTACCGTATCAACTTAAATCAGCACCAACTTCCAAAGAATTAGTGGTAGGTACCGAATTACAAATGTTGGGCATCACACCAAATTTAAATCTAAAATTCTCTTTTTAATCTTTTGATAATATAGTATTTACATTGAATTAACAATAAATATTGAATTTTGTACGAAATAATATAAATGAAAAGAGAACTCGATATCGCCATCATTTCCGATGTTCATCTTGGTACTTATGGTTGTCACGCCAAAGAGTTATTAAATTATCTGGGCAGTATTAAACCCAAAACGCTCATTTTAAACGGAGACTTTATAGATATCTGGCAATTTAAAAAAAATTGGTTTCCTACTGATCACCTGAAAATAATACAAAAATTACTCAAAATGTCAACCAAGGGTACGGAAATCTACTACCTGACAGGTAATCATGACGATGCCCTGAGACATTATAGCGATTTTAATAATGGAAATATTCATCTAAGAGATAAATTAGAACTAGAAATAAAAGGGGAAAAATATCTTATTTTTCATGGAGACGTTTTTGATTTCTCTATTAATCTTTCACCATTTTTAGCTAAAATGGGTGGTAAAACATACGATTGGCTTATCATTTTAAACCGATTTATCAACAGGTTAAGAATATCCCTGGGGTTAAACCCTCTTTCTTTCGCAAAAAAAATAAAAGAGAGTGTTAAAAAAGCGGTGAAATTTGTAGATGATTTTGAGCAAACAGCTATCGATGTAGCCGCAAAAGAAGGCTGCCAATATGTTGTTTGCGGTCATATCCATAAGGCGCAATTAAAGAAAGTTAAAACCTTATCAGGTGAAATAACCTACATGAACTCTGGAGATTGGGTAGAAAGCCTTACAGCTTTGGAATATATGTATAATGATTGGAGTATATATGAATACAACGAGGTAGATTATAAAGTGGTTAATCCTTGGCTACAAACAGATAAAACTAGTAATAAAGAGAGCGAATTAAAAGAAATCCTTATGAATTCTTAGCTAATAAAACGCGGGTAAATTCATTTTCCTCTGTAATTGGAGTAATTATCAAACTATCCTGTGTTATCAAATCTATGCTTAATAATTGCTTCTGTTCACCTATTACTATTTGAATTTCTTCCCCTCTTTTTTTAAATTTCCAGGTTCCTGTGGTCAACATATCTTTCCATTTCATCTGAAAAGTTCCATCTTTGGAAAAATTTAATTCTGTAAATTGTTTCTCGAGCATCCAGGTTTCCATTAACTCCTGAGTTTTGACAGAGGCCTTTCTGTTGTCTAGTTCCTCTCTGGTTGCCGATAAATTATACTGCCACGATTGGCAAAGATTATTTTTAACCTCTGTTTTAACGCAAGAAAAAAACAGACTATACACGAGTAAAAAACAAGTAGTATAGGTAAAAAATACAGAACGGGATGAGGATGTTACCATTTTTTATGAATCAGAAATTAACTTTTTATTAGATGCTCTGTAGGCTTTGGGATTAAAGCCGGTGATTTCTCTAAATTGTTTGTTAAAATAAGATAAATTATTGAAACCACAAGCAAAACATACATCTGAAATCGATAAATGCTCTTCTTTTAGTAAACTTGCTGCCTGGGCGATGCGCACTTCATTTACAAAATGAGAAAATGTTTTTCCTGTTAATTTTTTGAAATACCTACAAAAAGCTGGCACTGATAGATTTACCTTTTCTGCGGCGGTTTCTAATTGTATTTCGTCACCGATATTCTGATCCACGTAGCGATAAATGGCTTCCATTCTGGTGAGATGCTGAGCATTCACTTCAAGGGAAAAACCTTCAACCTGCAGCAAATCATATTCATTGGAAACGGCCATCATTTGTAAAATCTTTAATAATCCCAATAATTTGCTAAAATGATCCACCTCCAATAGAGAAATAAGTTGCTCTCCCACCATTTTCTTTGTTTCGCCGCGAAAAATGACGCCCTTTTTCGATCTTTCGAAAAGCTGGTTAATCAAGGTCATTTCAGGTATTGAAAAAAAGTCAGGTCCGAGAAATCCTTCTTCCATTTGAACAACGATTTCAATTTCACCTTGCGCCATCTCCTCAGTGAATCCAAAATGAGGTAAATTGGGGCCCAAAAAAATGAGGTCTCCCTCTGTATAATACGATATGTGGTTAGCTATATGTCTTTTCCCCTTTCCGTTACTTATATAAACTATTTCAAATTCAGGATGAAAATGCCAGTGAGGCCCCTCCTTCTCTGGTGACTGAATAAAAGATCTCAGGGTAAACGAATGTCCAAAACCTGGATTTATTTTTTCTAATAGTGGTTTCATCCTTTAAAAAACGACTAAACCTGCCTAATAGTTTACTCTTTCGTAACCATAAATTTTCTTGAAATTAAAGGGAGAAAGATTAATTTTGCGCAAAAATGTTTGTTATTTGGCGTCACCGCAAGGATCATCCTGTATTATTTCCCATTACCATAGGCTTCTCTATGTTAAGCTTTGGTTTCGGGCATTGGATAGGACGAATCCCCGAAACAAAACATTTACTTCATTTATCAGAAAGTGATATTGGCCTGTGTTTTTTTTGTATGGCCTCGGGGGCTTTTATAGGTGCTCAAATGGCATCAACTATTTGTGAAAAATGGAAACCCTCTTTGGTTATTAGTGTTAGTTGCTGGCTTTTAAGCCTGGGTATCCTGTTGATACCATTTGCAAAGAATCAATGGATGCTTACCAGTGTTCTATTTTTTATGGGTGCTGCAAATAGCTGGTTAAATGTTTCTATTAATGCCGCCGCCAGTCAAATGGAAACTAAACTGAATACGCCTATATTAGCCACCTGTCATGGAATGTACAGTTTGGGAGGCTTCTTAGGTATTATTAGCTCTGGTATTTTTGCTACTGCTCAAATACCGTTAACTATCCACCTACCTATTATTGGTATTCTTATGGCTATTTATGTTGCTTTTGCTTATAAATATTTTGATGTAATTCAACCTCTACAAAAACGGGAAGTACGTAAAAAATTCAATCTACCTGAACCCTGGCTTTTAAAATTGATGGTCATCGGACTCGTAGTTATGGTCTGCGAAGGGGCAGTAACTGATTGGAGCACCTTATATCTTAGAGATGAAATGAAGGTATCTGTAATGTTAAGTACTTTTGGATATGCCGGATTTTCAATTTCTATGGCAGGAGGACGATTTATAGGGGATTATGTACGCAAATTTTATCAACCTATCTTGCTGGTACGATATGGTATTTTAATTGGTGCCGGAGGTCTTTTGGTTGCAGCAAATTTACCATTTACAGTAGGAATAATTTCCGGTTTTTCCCTGACGGGTATAGGATTTTCCATTATCATCCCCTTATTGTTTGTTTTATCCGCCATGCAAAATCCTGATAATCCGACGGTAGGTATTTCTGGCATTGCGACTTCGGGTGTTATTGGTTTTTTGATAGGCCCGGCGGTAATAGGCATGATTGGAGAAGTTTTCTCTCTTTCTGTCGCTTTTAATGGCCTGGGAATATTAGCTTTATTTGCAGCTTTCATAGCCTGGAGAAAATATTAAAAAACTTTGATTTTTTCTTGCCAAAATCTAGTTGTATTTTGCATTAAATATTAAAAAAATGACCCTTCACGACAAAATTTACGGATTACACATTTTAGGAACTCTTTTTCTTTGGGGAGGTGCCATACTTTCCTTAATTATGGCGAAAGCAGCCATTAAAAAACCATTGGAAGAAAGAAAAACCTCTTGGCTAATAGCTATCATTTCTCAATGGCTCGTACCTATCGGTGCCCTATTATTAAGTATTTCAGGTGTAGGGTTAATTAACGAAGGTTGGGGCTGGTTTTTAGGATGGCTCGACATATCAATAATTACTACACTGCTAATTATTCCCGTTATTATTTTCCGGTTAAATAAATCACTAAACAAAATAATGGATAAAAACGGGCCATTTTCTTTACCAGCAGTCACACTTCCCTCCATCATTGGCGCTCATTTTTATCAGGTATTTGCCTTATTATTTCTTGGAACTTTGCTTATGCTTGTCAAACCGGGAACGCCCATGGCTGTTTTAATGGCCGCGGGAACTTTTGCCATTTCGTGGATATTACAACCTAAACATTAATGGTGTTATTGTAAAAACCGCCATTTAAATCCAAAACGAAGCCCACCTGTCGGTAAATAGTACCTATAGACCTGAGAATATCTGGTTTGCAGAAACGCGGCTGAGATGTCCTCGAATTTCAAGAAAAATCTAAATTTTGTAATTTTGAAGCTTGCAAATGCGTCTAATAATGGATACGGAGCATCGGGATTACCTCCGTTTATTTGAAATTGAGCAGTTAGTGGAAAGTAGGTATAGGTGGAAAATGGAGTGAAATAACGAAATTCAACCCCCATTCTTGTTTCTAATACCTTGAATAAACGAGTATTCAAACTTAATGTATGGCGCGTCCATAACCTGGGTAAAGAAAGAACGTCCTCACGATTTGTTATTTGAAAAACAAAAATCCCTTCCCAACTAAATTTTCCAAATTGAATTTGTTGTTTATAACTAGACTGTAGAATGGATACGGGTGCATCGACTTGCGCTGGTTTTCCATCCACATTATAATATATAGCATTATCAATGACGCTTAAAGTCAAACCCAGATTACTTTTAAAACGGCTTATATCCATTTCACCACCAATTTGAGTAGTCAAAGACCTTTTAAAATCATTCTCCCATATTGGCCGTTGAGATACGAAAAATTGTTTTTGAATTAAATCAGGACTGGCTAATTGATTAAATGCAGTCACTAGTATGTTACCCCATTTACCCAGTCCTAACTTCATATCTCCTGAAATAAAATAATCTCCCCTATTATCAAGAATTTGAAAATTAGCTTTTCCACTTAACGATAATCGTTCGCTATATTTAAGGGAAGCCGATCCATCAAGGGAAAGATTATGAACGGTGGAATCAGCTGGTTCAAGTTTTAAAAAATGTAATTGCTGGGAAAGTCCTGCCTCCACATCAACAATCCACTTTTTTCCTATTTGTGTTTGAATATAAAGCGAATTGTCCAGTGTATTAGCTTGAATTCTATTTCTCAATCCCCTTGGATCTGTAGCAAATGATTTATAATAATTATTTATGTTGTTTTCGTTCAATGCGTCGTCATAAAACAGATAAAAACTATTTTTCCAACCCAATCTGTGTGCCAATTTTAAATAGCCACCTGTCAGGGTGTCAGGTTTCACGGTAGGAATAGGCCTTGGACGAAGAGATAAGGAATCAGTTACTCTATTTAAAAGGGCAGAATCTAAAGGAACGGGCGCAGGTTTTCGGGGTAGAATAGTGAAAAATTGTCTGATACTAAACTCTTGCTGTTTCATTTCAGATGCTCCATTTTTCAATTGAACGGTAGCAAGGCTCAACGAAAAAAAATCGGCACCGGGGTCAGGTAAGGCAATAATACCTCCATTTTCCCTTTGTAAAATTCCATTTTGAGCCATGATGAGGTAACTTTCATACCTACCTTTCTCTGGCTTAATCCAAAAATTTATACCCAGGGAGGAAGTACGACTTTTCTGATTACTAAAATGAGAGGCATTCCCAATTTGATTCAACCTATTATAATCGATAGAGAAATTTATCCCCTGTGCGAAATTTCTACTAAACTGAATACCAAAAAAACCATCATTTTGCTCCCCCGTCTGATAAAAAGAAGTTTGGGTAAAAGCACGCTTCAACGAATAAGCCGGCACTTTGTCTGCTGTTAACAAATAGAGATCAAAAGCGTGTA
>Ga0247832_1002488_pt1 | contig 28087 bp, 23 predicted proteins | sample LaCruzMarch2015__10_FD_192407 | JGI IMG/M metagenome (GOLD analysis project Ga0247832, IMG submission 192407) | Freshwater microbial communities from meromictic Lake La Cruz, Castile-La Mancha, Spain - LaCruzMarch2015_4m | ecosystem: Environmental > Aquatic > Freshwater > Lake | place: Spain... | reverse complement strand
CCTTTGTATGCCGATGTGCACTCGCGTGCGCATTCGACATCCATTTTTAGATATAAAATAGATCATAATTTTTCCACCAGTAATTTAACCGTAGGTAACTGCCTAGGTCACAAATTGCCCCCAAAAGGCGCGATCCTGATTGTGGCACCATTAAAGATTAAGAGCGGTACCGGGTCGCCCATTCGGGCGTTGGCACTTGTGCCGAAAGGCTGATATTAGGAAGCCGTAGACTTTTCAACTACAACAAATTGATCATTAATTCTAACTTTACATACTTACTGATCTGATGTAGAAGATACTACTTAGGAGTGGCATCCATATGTACAAACATCTGTGAATTGCTGAATGTCTTCCACATCGCAATTCGTCTTGCACTCGACTCTCTCGTAAGGTACATACAGAACTCAACACCGGCTCTCTATTATGTATTGGCTTTAGTCTTTTTAAACTACAAATGATCATTAATTTCACTTTGTATTACTGATGTATAGGCAGTATTGTGAATAACTGAAGCATTCCTGTCGCAAATCTTCTTGCAATACACCAGATTCACAAAGCTCCATGAACTTCCATTAGTTTTGAAGTACATAAATACCTTCTACCTATTAAATAGGAGAAGAGAAAAGAAGAAGTCCGTTCATGCACTCTCTCTTTTATCAGTACTCAGTCAGGCGACGAGACGACGATTTAATATCATTATGGGCCGTCTTCTACATCATCTGTGCGGTGGCCTTCTCTTGGCGATCTACCACCCTATCGTTGCTAACGAATATGCAAGAGTATGCCAATTAAATACACCTCTCGTAACTCTCAAATTTGATCCTATATCGGGTCAATATTATTCTACCGATGACGACACAGAAACGATTGTCAACACTACTGCTACTAGGGCTGTACGAGCTGTTAGTAGAAGGTCTGTTCTACGAGGGACCATTAATGATAGAAAACTGGATTCTAACGGGTTGAGCTCCAACTTCAACAAGACGTATTTTGCCAGGTCGTGCCCATGCGACCCTAGTGGATTAACATTCTGTCTTGTCGGGGATGGGGCGGGACATACTGGGCACGGACCTGATATGTGTGGAGCACCATGGTCAAAAAATTCCTCCTCAATTTTTCAACAGTGTAAAATCGCAAGCGGCTGTCTTTTGTATGAATATAAGGACATAGGCTGTTTTGAATTGAGTAGTCAAACGATATTCGCTAGGAATGCGTGGCCAGTAGTTTTCCTATGGTATGGAGCATTGTCATGTTTCCTCCTTTTCACAAGTAATGGGAAGTATGCAAGGACATATCTTTTTCATTTAGCTTGTCCGAACGAACGTGTCAACGAGGATCATGTGACAAGGATATTAGTGAGAGAGAATGATATCAGAGATAGACTACGATTAGCCGCAATGTATGACGAAGATCGAAGATTATTCTTAGTCAGGACACGTGGAGTTCGCGTTTCCAACAGAGCTGCTTTTAGAAGACCAGGGATGACAGATGAAGAGGCAAGGCAGGAGCAGGCTCAACGATGGATAGCACAGGCCGGAATAGATGACATACCTCGTCCACAGGTTGAATTTATCTTGAAGACAAAGAAATTTAATGCGGAGAAAGAGCGTGCTAGAAAGAAGCATATGCATCAACTGAAGGTTAAATCAATGAAAGAATTGTCTGTTGACTTGACAACACCGAAAAAAGATGCAACGAACAAAACGGATGCATCAACACCGAAAACTGTTTGTGGAAATGAAAGCGATGACGATGAACCAGCTCCTGCTGCACAAAATGAAGAGGACACATTTGAATGTACAATCTGCCTTACAGAGATAGAAGACGGGGACCAAGTAGGAGTTTTGCCTTGCACTCATATCTATCACGTGGACTGTTTGAAGCAATGGTTGAAACGGAAAAATGCATGCCCATTGTGTCAAATCACTGATATCGCTAGTCCTAGGCGATTAGAATTTGATAGTGGTGACAATGCCAGCAATGAAGAAAATGCAGTCTCCCATGAAGAGAGAATTCGTGAAAATCTGGAAGCAAACGGTTTTACTACACGTGCACTTGTCGAAGCAGAAATGAGATCTTATCAAGATCAAAGACGGCGGCGACATCGACGAAGAGAGAGACTATTTGAGACTTATCAACTTTAATCTAAGACAAGACCAAGGAGTATCACAGCTCATCCTCTGTATTCCATCCCGGAGTGCCAAGAGCATTCCCAATTATATTAAGTTCTTCTTTGCTCATAAATATTTTCTCACCACTTCGAATGCGATCCATTAATTGTACAGCCTCTCTCATGTGCTCTTCGTTGGTAGTACCGTCCATCGGAGAAATTCCAATTGTCATACAAAATGCGTAAAAGAGCTTTAACGATGGAAATTAGAGTGTCAGGTGTTTTGTACTGTTTGCAATGTATGAAAATTCATAATAACAACAATACAAATTTCTTACCGCCTCAGGTGACAATTTCTTATTTTTGGCAAGCTCTTGGGCAGCCTGATGATTAAATGCATCAGGATTTCCAGTAAGTGTCCAAAACGATTGATATTCGATGTCATGTTGCCTACAAAATTCTCGAATCTCCACATCATGTCCAGACTGTGCATAAAACCTATTTTGAACAACTTTTGGCTTAATTCTTGCTTGATCGTACGCATACATCACATCTTCCAATCTGTAAAAATTAGATATCCCCAATTGACGCACCTTGCCCTCGTCGACAGCCGTTTCCATTGTTCTCCAAACCTTCGTTAATAAAAAATATATTGTGAGGGCGTGTTCATAGGGATTTCCTTGCACAATATTTGCTCACCTTCCAATGATCATCCCAGTTGTTCTCTGGCCCATGCATAATTAAGCTGTCAATATAGTCCGTTTTTAGATTTTCAAGACTCTTCTTCAATGATTGTCGAACTCGATCTTCCAAACTTGCATTGACATCGTATGGCACATTGTTAGGATCATGAGCATTGAGACCTGAAAATTTGGTCTGCAACCAAATATCGGCCCTCGTAAGGCCCAGCTCATTCGCGGCTGCAATCCAACCGTCGCCCGTCCCAGCCTCATGGTAGTGACGCGGCTGGCAGGCCGTATCGATGTGTCGAAAACCAGCCTTTATTGCCTTTGTGACTAAATCAACTGTTCTGTCTTTCTTCCATGCGGTGCCATACTTCAGCGTTGGGTATTCATTTAGATTGTAGGAGGAGGCGAAGGATGATGCTAAGCGCAGAGAGAGAAGAGTGCGGAAATAAGTAGTTGATGCCACCATTGTCCCAACTCTAGAGCTGAGTCGTCGTGTGTTGGACAGACGTTCCCTCCGTCCTCGAGTTGAACAAGAAAAACTTCTTTGACACCAGCTTGCAAAAGACGACCAACCGAGCGAACATTCACCTTAGAAGTTGACCATTGACCACCATGAACTCTATCCATATTGCCCGCAATCTATTATCCACGAAGAGCAGCCAGCCGGTCTGCTTGCGTTTATTCTCAAGCAAGGCGATTCCAACAAGTTCGACCGTGCAAATCGGAGGCGTTAAGGTCATTGGCCTGCCTCATCTCTCGGTATGTTGATGAAGAAGTAGTATGTAAGCTCGTCAAAGTTGATGTCCAGCCTCCGCTCTAACATTCATCCTCTGTCATCTGCTTTTCGTCCAAAATATAGACGCCATCCATGAGGTGGGCCGAGAATAAGAAACACTGGCTCAGTAGTCCAGAGACGTATCCGCTCATTGCAATTTTAGGTGGAGCTGGTGTATTCGTTTGTGGATTCATTACCTACTTCCTTATCACTGCGCCTGATGTACAAATCAGTCCGATCAAAAGGTATGAAGTTCATTCGCTGTACTGGCTTGATTTCATCTTACTCATGTCACTCATGTCTCATGTCACTCTCCTCGTCTTTGACTGACATCGTCTTTCAAATGTTCATCATTGCTCAATTCCGCGCTGTTGTCCCATACCATAGGCAGAAAACTATCCGAGACTGGAAATGAGCTTGTTTACACCTGAGAAGAGTTGGTTCGTTGGTATGTAAAGATGTAATCATTTAGAGATGACAGTTAGCAGTGTTTCGTTTGTTTGTCACAGTTATGTCTGAAAAGGTTCGTTACTTAAAGCTTAAATTATATAGAATGTAAAGAGTTAGATTGATAGTGACGGCCAATTGAATTACATGGTACGGTAAGAAAGTATGATTCTCATCGCACCAAATCTGCCAAAGAAAACAAAAAGATGGTAGCTAGTGTCCTTCACAATATGAATCGGTTGCCTAACAGCGACAACAAACAAAACCCAATGATCAAATAAATATGTTCAACGCTTTCCCCTTGGTAGTTTCGGAGTGCTAGGTAACACCCAACCATCTTCTTTGCTCCTCCTGTGAATTTCTTTTGTCATCAGTTCCATAACTTCCACGGGACCCTTGCATCTCATATTCGTGATCACACTCCGAAGCTCGTTCAGCTTCCCTTCGTCCCATCCACCCACACCGAATATCTCACTGATATACACGCTTCCGGGCATAAGCGGACAGTCAGCGCCAAGGCGTAAAGCCACTGTTATACCCTCGTTGATTGCACATACCACCTCCTGCTCGGCACCACCATACTTATTGCTATCCAGCTGGGTAGAAGAAGATGACGATGCTTCGACGTCGTAGACCTGAGATGCAAACCTGTCACGTAACTTCGAAAGCTCGACAACACGTGATTCCAGCGTACGTATACGTGCCATGGTCTCAATGAGGATGAATCGTATTCCATGTGACGAGCTCTCAAAGGAGTGACTCCATGCGACCAAATCATCGAGGTCAGGTATAGTCACTTCCACGGCTAGTTTCTGTGACATGATCTTCGAGAAGGACTGGTGGGAGAGTGAAATGGAATGTAACGTTTCCATTAAATTTGACGTGTCTTCATTGTTGTTATCGATTGCATTGGTGGATACTCCGGGCATTGGGAAGGTGGTGGGGGTGGTAAGCTTGGCGTTCATTACGTGAAGGCCATCTTTATCCGTCTTGGACTTTGACAGTGTGATTTCCAGTATGTGCCTTCCAAGCAACATGACAGTGAGTACAAATCCATCCTCATTGTCAATTTTTTGACGCTTCCCGGGACTTTCAGCAAGGGCCTCGGAAACGGAAGAGGATGTCAACGAAATACTTTTCGACGATAATATCTTGACCCCACCAAGCTCATCCATTAGCTCACGAATACCATCATAGAATTCACATGATCTTTTAAGCTCCAACGCCTGCTCTTCCGCTTTGGCAATCTCGGCATCCACTTGTTGAGAAATTGCTGCGGTACAATGCTCGTTGCCTTCCTCACCGGCAACCAATCCCCTCCAATCCAACGGCTTACGACCCCCCCTGACACGCACCTCGTTGACCAAACTCTTCGTCCGATGACAGTCATCCTCCAAATCCAAAACCTGTGCTCTAACGCTACTTAACCTATTCTCCAACTGGACTTTGCGCTGTTGCAATTCGGACAATTTTTCCTCCTGTATGGCCACGTCGTCCTCGGTAATTTCTACCCCATCCTCGTCGTCGCCATCCAAGTCCATTCCATCAGCGGCCCCTGGTAGTAATGACCGATTGCGTTCTGCATCTTCCATACTCGCAACAATCTGGGATAGCTCCTCCCTCTTCCCACAGAATTGCTCCCATTTCACCCGTATATCGTCCACACCTCCACTAACCTTTTGCATCGTCTCCTTGACGGAATTGATCACCTCATCCTGCCGCCTGGAAAGTTCAGCCCGTACCTCGGCATCGTCATCATCGGAAGGGACAGGAAAAGTGTTGGTAGTGGGGTCGTATCGATGCAATGACGATAGGAAAGACTCGATCGTCTTTTTTTGGATGTAGGCGTTACGTGCTGACTTGTACCGACGTAGGAGTTCTGGGTAACTCTCTTCGTCATTGCCAACATTCTCCTTATCAATTGCGATGATACTATTGGCAGGGATCTTGTGCAAGTCTTGCAAGGCGCTGCGGAGGCGGTCGAGCTCGGTCATGGTGGGTGCGGAAAGTGCAACGGCGCGGTATGTTTGACTTCGTACGACATCATCGTCATTGCCGTACGAAGAGTGGCAACCATGGGAAAGAAGAAGAGAGGAAAGAGGAACAACGACAGCAACAGCACTGTCATACCACATCCTCGTGCTACGGGCCACGACGAGCAATGCGATACAATCTTGAACAGCATGCCCGACGAAGCTGAGTCGGCGGAGCAATATTACAATATCGACGAATTTAATTCCCCTACGACTACTACGACTACGACCTTGTCAATTGGTGATACGGTAAAAATCAATGGATTAGTCGATGCGTCTGAATACAATGGTATGCGAGGGGTCATTGTTAGCGAACTTGATGCGACAACAAATAGATGCGGTGTACGAATTACCAGCAAGAATGCAAACGTGATGGCAATTCAGGCGACGAATCTAACATTGGAGCACAGGGCGAAGAAGTCGACGAGAAACGTCGATAGAGTTGAGGATAGCAATGGAATCTGGCGGCACGTTGCTGTTGCACTTAAATTTTGTGTCGAGGAGGAACGATTGGCGCTCGTGAAGCAAAACATCTCCCAAATACAAATTTGCGAAAATGCCGTTGCGTCTTGGACTCGTTATAACGAATCGAGAGTGCTGCCAGAAGTTAAACTTGGCCCAGAAAGAGTTAGCTGGCTTGTATCGAAGTATGCTAATATTATAAATAAGTGGCGAGACCAAGCGTCCACGGGGTTCGTTCGATTCTTGAATGGCAAAACCACCGATTGCTGTGAGGCAAATCTACAATTCGTATCGCTACGCGATGCGTTGCACTTCGATGAATGGACGGTAGACTGGGGCATATATCTCACAGAGGAAGAGATTAATCTGGTAAAGGGTTCTGGTGTGGGAATTTTTCTTACACATCCTGAGCAATTTTTGACCAATATCAATAATGACGCCGAAGACGCGACTGATGCAACCAATAATCAACGTGGATGTTCGTCTCTTCCCCCCGTAATCGCGAATGAAGGGGAAGTTTCTTCAGCGCAAGCTATCCCCACCACTGATTTTGCGCACGCTGACTCCCACAACACAAAGCAAGTGGGAAGGATCATGAAAGATTTTCTTAAGTGTAAAAAGGATGCAGTGAAGCGTGTTATGTCGACTTTAAATGCGGGGAACTGCGATTCATTCCGACATGGTCTGATAGTTAACGGATTGGTTTCTGTTGTACTTGGATTTTTGAGCCAGTGCGAGCACGAGGATTTCAACGACGTGGTGAACAAAGTGAAGGGAAATCTACGGACGCCGGTCGATTGGATAGAGATACTTTTAAATTTGAGCACATTTGAGCGATGCAAGTTGGAAATAGCAAACGGCATCCAAGCTGTCATTCGTTGTCTATGTGATGATACCAAGCGCCTCTTTTTCAAGAGCAAGAAATATTGGCATCAGGCAGGGCCACCGTTTCTTGTTCTTATATCAAACTTGCTCGCATCGTATGATTCTTCGAACGTCACAGCAGCGAATGTTAGTAACATTCTACTAAAAAATGAGGGGTTTCTTGAGAATATGATCCAGAAAAGCTTCTGGAGTTCGTATCGCCCAGATATATTGAAGGAGCAACATCATTTTTCGTCTGATATAATGTTAATTGAACCCTTCGCTCGCAGTGTGATAAAAAACATTATTGTCTTCGGTCTTGAAAGGAATAAGACAGAAACTGATGCGGAATTGAATCGTTTGAAAGTATCTGAAGCTTTCTCTAATGGCGGGCTGGATCTTATTATGACTGTTGCGAATACTCCGGTTGTTAGCAGAGCACACGATCCTGAATGCAACGTCTATTTCGTCGTTGGAATGATTGGAATGCTGAAAAGTGTCAACTCAGATGACTCAGCGGTTCGGAGGAGTTATTTTGATATCCTTATCCTCGTCTTTGGCACTCTTAGGCTCACCGCAGATTATGTTGATAATAATTCAATTGCTGAAGTAGTTGATCTCGGCCGTAGATTTACTGCCAACATAGATGATGCCATGAGTATTTCCAAAATATCCTACTCTATGTTAGTGCGGAAGGCACAAGGACAGGTCTACCCCATCGACAAACATTCTGCGTTTGCAATCAAGTCTGGCCTGTTTGAGATGTGTTTTGAGCTACTGGCACGCTTTGCATGTGATCCAAGTGTTCGGTTGATAGCTTGTGATTCAAAAAGGGATGAGTTGATTGAATGTTTAGTCGCTATTGCTGATATAATCAAACTCGTTGCTTTCCACCAGAAAACTTCAAAGGCTATCAGAGATCACTGGAGCCAGATAGTCGAGGCGTTGAAGCAATTATGTATCAAGGTAAAATCTAAACAATCCTCCGAATTTGTTGATATTGTGTCATCCATAATGGAGTTGAATGAGGGAAGTTGCTCTCGCTGCAACAAACCTATTGAGTGGCACACTGCGTTGTTCTGTGGAGGGTGTAGACGGGTATCATACTGTGGAGTGAAGTGCCAGAAGGAGGATTGGCGGCATGGTACACACTCTAACGATTGCTCATTCTTAGCCTGTTCCGCGGATATGATGGGATTGACCATGTTCGACGTCAAGAGCAGTAGAAGCAAATCGGAGTTGAAGGGTCTTAGGAACAACATGGTGACGAGTCAAATGAAGTTGTTTCTTAAACATGAAGACGCATTATCCAGACAATTGTTGACATATTCAGATAGAAGTGACTATATCGCTGTGTTCGACCTATCGAACAGCCCACGATCCATCAGCTTCGTACATTATCATGATCAATTCACATGTTTGAAGCAAAGGAAGTGGTTCGAAGACTTCAGGTCGCCAGACAAGGTTGTATGTCTGTTCATGTCACATGTATTTAACGGCGAATTAGACGAAGATGGACATATCAACATGATCGCTCTATTCGCGGCTTTTCCTATTCCCTATCGCATCCATTCCGGCTTCACACTGTACGCAACTGTAACAATGAGCGAGATTAAAAGTATTTATCCTGATTCAAAGTCTAGTGAGCATTTCCCGAATGTAATCAACATGTTCGAGACGTTGACCAAAGAAGATCGTGCATATTGGGATAAACGGGCAGCGCTGGAGTTGATTGACAGTAGTTCAGGCATCCCCTCTCACGCCCGCGCCGAGGCCTTGAAAGGCATGGGGAATGACTTCTTCAAAATTGGCGACTATAAATCGGCTGTCGAGATGTACACATTTGCTACAACTATAAACCCATCAGCCCCAACTTATTGGTCCAATTTGGCCGCAAGTTACGAGAAGCTTGGAATGTACGACGAGATGCAGAAGGCTTCGGAATCCTGCATTTATGCAGATCAGACTTTTATCAAGGGTTATTTTCGCTTGGCCACGGCATTGAAGGCAAAGCAGAAAATGGCTGAATGTATTGTCACACTTGATAGGGGCTTGGATATCGATCCAACAAACGCCAATCTCAAAAAGATGAGAAAGGAAGTTGGGAAATGTCAATATGCCGACCGGTAAGCAGAAGATTGGATGTCGAAAGAAGGAAGTTGGGACAAAGATGAGAGATTGCATTCCATCATGTGGGGAATGATGAAATATGAATTTTCTTGACCAACCTGTCTGTGTTGTTGGACGACATAGAGTAGGTAGAATAAATTTTCCCTCTATCAATCACTATAAATGGTTACATGGCTCTAAGAAAAACCACATTACTCTAGAACATAATTCTGTCTACGATTTATCGGAATAAGAGCACATTCTTCTTGTAATTATTTCTTCTGCATCTGCACGCCCAGGAGATATCAGATTTGAAAGGTATCGCTCAAGTTGTCGTTGTAATACAAAAATTGGCTGTCTAAGTAGTCGTCGCACTGTAATCAGACGCAATTCCCACCTTACCCAGAACAGCAACCTTAATCGCAGTCTCTCCAACCTTCGCTTCAAGTCCTCTATAATTCCGTTTCTTCAAATATTCTGCCGCCTCACTACTATATTCGATAAGTTTGCCTTGGCCAGGGAATGCATTCAAATCAATCGTAGTTGCTGCTTGGTCGACTGAATTTGATACTTCGTACTTGCCAGTAATCATTGAGAAGAATGGTGCATCATCATAACATTTGTCATCTACCTTCCAACGTATCATATCTCCAAAATCACAAGACCACCATCCATCCCACGCTCGATGTCCCAACGCAATATCTAATTCAAATGGTGTTAGTACTGGAGCCATAACATCCTGTCGTTCCATCATCATAAATTTGATAACACTTTCTCCACATGCAATTAGGACGTAGCAATCTATTTCGGCAAAGTTCGCTAACTTATTCCCTGCCGTGGATAATTTGCCAACCGAAAAAGTGTATGCTGTACGACCTGTTGCTTGAATACGTTGTCGAGTGAGTGCTAACTGACGTCGGACCGAGTATGAGTTAGACGTTGTGCCAATAAGTATGGCAATAGTCGTCGCCAATTTGGCTTTATTAACAAGAAAGTATCGTCGACCAAGCAAACGTGATAGTACTGTGGATGGAGTTGTAACATTCGTAATTGACATGGGTGAATTTAATACATCCTTGGTAAGTCGACGAGTCATGGGGGAGAATGACATGATAGACTTTGGACCATCCGGTGCATTACAGCGTAGTAGGATAAGTAAAAGACGAAAACATTCATTACTGATACATGTTTCGACATCCAAATCGTCCCCAATGTAAAGAATTGTACATTGGCTTAAATCTAAATCCTCTGGTATTTCAAGTCCACCAATTCTCCGAGGTATATTTCGCTTGTCCATATCTCGAGAATTTTCGTTAATTATTCCTACGACGTTGGTCGTGTTGATATCCTCAGGTGTGCCACAATTGAAAGTAATTAGACCATCACCACCACAACAGTCTGTGTTAGCATTAGTACAGCAAGATTGACTTGAATTACCATCGTCCACAACAACACTGCTAGAATTTGAAGAACATTCTCCTCCATTACAGCCAGTACCACTTCCACAACTCACTTTTGTTTGGGGCTGGCATTGTTTACCAGAAGATGTCAACTGTTGTTTGGGTATCGTACCAAGTACAATCTCCAACTGTTGTGCACCCAATTCTAATTTCTCAAATTCCGACTTTAATTCATTAATGACATGATGATACCTTACTTCATATAATAATAGCAACTTACTTGACGCTGCCTCCCCCAAACACTCGTTGGATACCATCAACTGTACACACTCTTTCCATACTGTTATTTCCGCATGATCCGTATCATCACAACATTCCTCTTGATGTTGGTATAGATGTGAAATACCAAATGCATACACTACCGGAATGGATTCAGTGGGTGCCAGACACGCATACCCGTAGTGTACAATAACATGTGCATTTAAATGTTCGGCCCCTACTTCATCAGGACAGCATGTTGGACTTGCATCTCCAAGAATAAATATTAATGGATTACGATGTAGTAAGTGTTCCTCAATTAGTTGAAGCTGAGCAGCTGTGGGAATTTCCGTTGTAATGTTAGAATAATTCATAAGCTTTGCCTCGTATGCGATTGTGATTGCATCTTCTAATAGCCATGACACGGATGCTGAATCTGAAAGTAATTCATCTGGAAATTGAAGAGCTACTTTACAAAGAAAACCGTCATCATTATCACCAGCATTATCATCGCTAATGTCACTACATGATGATTCTAGAACTTCATTGTATTTGCTAAGTAATCGTCCACGAGATGAAATCTCCGTCCAATCAAGTTTGGCCACCACCTCTGTTGCAACTCGATCAATTTCATAGTAGATATGCAGGGGAACCGAACCACGTGACGCTGCAATGGACGATGGAGAAGAAGTAGCAGTTGTTGCGACAGCTGTATCTTCCATGACACGACTACCATCATCGAACATAATCCTCGGTGGACTCATGGTAGTTGTTTGAGCTGAAATTAATTTGTGTGGAAATCTCTGGGAATCGGGCGATGTCAACGCACCATCGCCCCTCGTCGTCCCTCATGGCAACACCACGACTGGTAGTCCAACTGCTATTACTACTCGTCGTAGTCGCTCCATCATCCTCAGCGTTTGTTGTACCTCAAAAAGCGGTCTCCACGCCAACAATGTTGAAACTACCTGCATCATCACGCCACAGTCGATATTCATGGTCATCCCACGCATCCTCATCTGAAGAAAATGGTAATAATAATGTACGCGGTGTGATTGATTTGACCGACGATGACGATGAGGATATTGGTCCAGATACGCAACGAGCAGCATCAGTATTATCGACTGCACCATTTCTGTCACAAGGTGAACTGAGCTCCGATCCAAATTTACTCAATCCAGACTTCAGCGACGACAAGCAAAATCGTGTAATACTATATATTATACTAACATTAGTGCCAATATTATTCCTGGTACCATTAATGATTGGCAGTCGAGATTTGATACCGTTGGATATATTGCCTCCGGTTGAATTGACATAAGATATAATAGTAATGGGGGGGGTGATGTGGTGCTATGATGAGGGGTGAATTAGGACACCATTCTCTCTTGGGTGTGGAAAAGAGAAAATGACGAAGAGGAGAGAGAGAATGAAATGGATAAATGAATTTATAGCACTGATTATCTCTACTCTCTTCTCGAAGAGAAATATGTTGAACGATCTGTAAAAAAAATGTATCGATTCTTGACGGGTCTCTCCCCATCATGAATATCAATCTTCTGGCTCTAAATGCGCACATCTTCTAGCTTCAAAAGCAAGGTCCGTTAACAGAGAACTGTGTTCTTGCGATACTCTACACGATCCTCATCTGACTTGGAATCATCCATTATCTTTGGATTCGCACCATCCGTGAAGCAAACTAGGAGACACCGTACTCCATAGCTAATATCAATGCCCATATGATACAATTCACCTGGATGGACGAGCACTTGTCCCTGTCGTAGTAATATAGTCTTACGTAATGCGCGAAAGTAGGTCCCACCACCCTCATACTCATCCAAGGTCGTCAACATGGCCTGCCATGTTACATCACACCCGTCGTAATGCATTTCGATGCCAGTATGATCGGGTCGGCCATCGTCCAAACGTTGATATAGGAGGAGATGTGGTTCCTTCCATGATCGGGGACGTAGATGCATCGACTGCTTACGCATATCACCACCAAATACCTCACCCACAATTTTCTTGACATCGTGCAATATCTGTTCGGTGTACTTCTTCACTAGATCCTTCACCTGGTATGTAAAACAAGAAAAGTCCAAAGAAGAAAGCAGGCAACAACGGAATGAATTTTGAGACAGAGTAAGGGCAATTAAACGATGAACTGTTCACAGAGAGAATAAAAAACTACGTACCTCCACTGCTGGCAAATCCATCTTGGTGTACGTATACAACGTCCTCCAATTCTCAACACCCGATCCTGACATATGTATTTCACGTGTATGATCATCGGCCATACTACGTATCTGATTACAAACCTCCGCAGATAGTAAATCGATAACGAATACCTTCCGTGCCGCGTCGATTATTGTTACCTTCTTACCGTAAATTGTTCGAACTGGCATATCGGACATGTCGGACGAGCCACAAACGGTTACAGCATTCGTTGCTGCTTGTACTAGTGGTGCCACCTTGCTACCACGAGAAGAGGATATGCTGCTACTGCGCGGAGAACATGCCTGATGTGTTAGGATGGCAGTAGTCACAGCAGTGCCATGGTTCATAGCCTTCAACGGCTGCTGTGAGGAGTCATTATTTGGTGATGTTGACTGAGAAGTCATCGACCGGGTTTGACGTTGTTGTTGCTGATTGAGGACAATCTGTTGGGCTGCCGTGTTCCTGGCTTGGATAATTTTCTCGATACACTCCGGCGGAGCAAATGTAGATGGGAAGAATGTCTCACTTGCCCCTACCTCCAACTCCTTGAGCTCGAAGCTATCCATTGATTCATCTGCGGCGGTCACGACATCATTGTCGGGCTCTGGTGGTACTGGCGCTGATCTCTGTTGATTGACGTGAGGGTTGTGCTGCTGAGCCGCGTTGTGTTGCAATGTGTGATCAAAGTGATATGCACCAGCATTCGGTGTCGACCACGGATTGCCATTGATTACATTCCCACTTGACAAAAAGTGAGAGAATGGATGACGCACTGTGGCTACCAATGGCGCTAAAAAATGTGGCATTGCCCAATGGTGCTGAGAAGATGGCCGATGCTGCTGCTGCTGATTCGGTGCTTCGTACTGTCGTTGAGTATGCTGCTGCTGCTGCTGCTGTCGCATCGGATGCTGATGTTGGTGCTGCATTTGGTGATGCTGGTGAGATGGAAGGTATCCCCACTGACTGGCCATTGATGGAAACATGGGCTGGAACGAACGGTGTTGGTGGTCTAGTCCTCCTCCTCCGTAATGGTAGCCACCACCACCATGCTCGGCGTACGGAATGAATTGCTGCGGGTGACTATTATTCGAATAATGGATCATTGGACAAGCACCGAGGATTGCACCTGGCGGATCGACGGGGATTTTCATCACGTCCGCGTCAATCGAGCTCGATTTGACTCCATTTCGATGTAGGCCACCATTTGTCGTGATGGGTCGGGACGGTTTCTTCATCTTCCCACCTGCTGCTGCAGCAGCAGAAAGTGCTTCAAATATCATCGGCGTCTTCTGCTGTTGCTCTTGTAAGCCTTGCTTCTCGGCAATGGGACTGAGCGGCATCCGACCGCCCAAACGCCGAAGTTGGGTGGGTGTGGTTGTTCCAACATCAATTGTCTTCTCATTCTCCTTGCTTGTTTTGTCTTTCGATGCAATGCTGCTGCTCTCCATGCTGTTGGTGTAGGGAGAATAGAAAGTTTAAATTTAATTACGATCATTGCAATAGGTCGCCTGAGGATCTGACTTAAGGAATGAGTATTTAGCTCCACCATTAGAAAGCACGTACCTTTCCTTCCTTCTATGATCGGACCGTCGTTGTGTCTCCTCGTCGCTCGATTTGTACAACAATGACGACGTTGTTACTTCTCTCCTAGTCGTCGTGGTAGTCGGAGTTATCTTGTTTGTCGTCGCACTCGCCTTTACTTCGTCTCCTTCCGCCGGCGTGGCCGTGAATTCGTCGTTGTTATGAATTCGTCTAGTAGTATGGATGATCCCCATTCGCCATTCTTCGTCGGTCGCGTCCAATGAGAATGACAATGGACAACAAGGGAAAGGTTGGTCCGTCACGCCGTCGCAAAAAAAAATGAGGGTTGTTTTCCAAACTAATAGCAAAAATAGAAAATAGAAAGGTCCGCAATGACCATACATACGTAAATGACCATCTATTTATCTCGACGAACACCATATTAGAGGACCTGAGTAGTAGGTTGGGCGAGAGGTTGACGACATCGACACTGGCGTGAACGACAACGGCATATGTAGTTGGGCGAGAGAGAGGTCGACGGCATGACGATGAAAGGTACGACACCCTATTCCTCCATAATCCAAAAGTACATCGATGAGGACAATGATAATAAACACAAGCAAAATAGTAATATTAGCAGTCCATGGCGTAATAATAATGGCGGACGACGAATCGTGGCAGGGGATCAACCGCCGATATTCGGCTCTTCGAGTCTCATAAATAATAGCACTAATGACGGTCATACTAATAAGACGGGGGGACATCAGCGGCAGTTGGAATCAACAACAGACAGAGCATCCTCTGATGTGTCCCGACAACGACTTCCTCATGGTATAGTCGCGCGTCTACTCCTTATTTCATGTATTGCCTTCCTATCCAAATACCTTGTAAAGGTAACAGTCATACCACGTGTGCGTTCGTTACGAGAATGGTCAGCCTCCTCCTCGTCGTCGTCGTCGTCGTCGTCCTCGTTCTCATCGTCTACCAAAAGTAGTGGCAATCGACCAGAATTTACTAATTCACATCCATACATTACCTCCTCGTACTATAGTGCAACACGCAAAATTGGTACATTACAACAAATGTATACTCAACAGGTAGTACCCAATAATGAACGATTGTCCGACACCGAGCGTGGCATAACGAGTAGATTGGCAATATTACGTCCATTTTGTGAATTCGATGCCGAGGCACTACCGACCACATTTGCTTGTTGGAATAGTTTAGTCCCATGTAGGGCCGCTGAGATGGATTTGGGCGATACCGATGATGATGATGATACTGACGATGTCAACAAGGAAGATGAGGGAGATTGGGGTGAATGGGTAATATTTAACGAAACAATGACCGACGGTAATGGTCGTCAATTATTAGATGAGGATACATGGGAGTGTGATACTGACACTCCTCTTACTGACATTAGAGATGGTAGTGACGATGGAACTAAACGATGTCGCCGCCGACGACGACGTCGACGACTAACTTCTCGAGGAAACTTTGATGATGTACCCGCGGATGGATTACGTACAACATCGGCCGATCTTTTCCTCTTTTATTCGCAAACATATTCGGACAATAAAGATGCAATAAATGCCGTGGATATGATTATGGAAGAATTCTTTAGTCCAGGTGGGTGGAGCCGGTGCTTTGATAATATATATGCAGTGGAGGCTAATATACCCAAGGAGCTAGACTTATACATTCCCGCGGCACAACAGGAATTATATAATTGGGTCAATGGCCCGAATCGACAGTATGAGGCAGGATTCCGGATAATACAAAGTGGTGAATGGGGTAAATATGATGCCTTTTATCTTATGGAGGGTGATAGTGTCCCGGTTAAGAATTATTGGTTAGATGTTATCCTTGGTGAAGTGAATGCACATCGACCATTCGCTGTGTTGGGGGCACAATATGATGGTGATAAGTGGGATGCATTTTATGAGAGCATACCTATATCACTATTGCATCATACGAATGGTAATGGTATATATAATGTATCACATCCATTACTTGAACGTCTAACCGGGCAGCTTGAAGTGGAAGCTCCTTGTCCGTACAATTCTATACCGTACGATTATCGCATGTCTCAAATGTGGACTGAGGGAATGTTGGGGATAGTACCGAAACTCGCACCGAAGATTATGCTTAATGAGGAGGGTATAAACATTACACTATCTGACAATTTGGCCATGTTCAGCAAGTGGGCCAACCGGTGGAAGGATGAAGAACCATATAAATACACAAGTGCTATACATAATTACGCAGCGACGAATCTCATCCCACGTCATTTAGGTCCTGAATATGTAATACACGGCGCCAAGCTTTACTCACCGTGGGATCCATCAAGGACTGAAATTACACTTGTGGTATCTGATTGGTTCTTCGATCGGAGTTTATCACTTGTTAAGAATTTGGACAGTAAGGATCATCCATTTAGTAAGGTCGTTGTCATGATCCCACCGAGTGTGTCCAACTCTCACGATTACACAAGATATACCAGTGTGCCAGTAACAATACAATTCCGAGATATGCCCGATTTTATGGACCTGTGTGCCGCAGATATAACGACGGAATGGTTCATGATCACAAACTCGTATCATCAAGTATCACGACATGTTGATTTGATGTTCACACCTGGCAAATTTGTACCAGTAATACCCTTCACACCTGCAACCTATCCATTCTGCTTGAAGTATCCATATTGCAAGGAGATTATCTTACTTTCTCAACGATGGAATAAAAAGAATAAGCAAGTCGTACTCGACATGGATATGCTATACAATACGAAGGAAAGGAATGCCTTCTGCTCAGAGTGGATGGAACGCAATGGTGTGAATGGTGAAGATTTATATGCCAAACATGAGCCGCTGCGATGGAAACTACGTAATGAAAAGATTATAGGACCGAAGGGACCCACTGGAACAGATTACATTGCATGGCTTACAAGAGAGAAGAAGGATGGCATGTACAAGATGACTGATAGGTCGTTATATGGTGCACGCTCTCCATTCATTAAGGTGTTTCGGAAAGAAGAGAAGCTTGATGGTATGTCAGAGGATGAGAAAGAGAGACGTCTTGGTATGACGTTACTTAGTAACACAACAGAATGCAGCTGCGATCGACACCAGACTGAGGATGAGTGTCTAGGCTCAGGGTTGGGTTGTCAATGGAGACCGCTGTTCGAATCTTGTCACCCTCCAGAGATGATTGACGATGGTGTACCCATCTGTTCAACCACGGAAGCTCCGACGATGAGTCCTACTATATCCATCGATGGCGAGCTACAAGCAACGGAAGAACCAACAATTATTGAGTCGACAGTGCTGAATGATACTGAAGCCAACAGCACATGGAATGTTCTAAACTATCTGTTCAAAAGCCGTGAGCATGAAGCGGGTGGATCAGGTAGCGAGTATATCAATGTGCCACCTGCACGCAGACATTTGTTCGTTTCGTCTGATGTCGAATCAGCAAATGTATTGAACGGATATGATCCGACTAGTGTTTCGGATAATATGAATTCTGCGGCGTCATTTCTCGAGTCGCTCTCTCGTGGCGAGGTCTTATCACCAACGCAGTCGACAAATCAAGGAGCAATCAAACTTAGCTGCCCAACGTTTGGTCCAAGCATTGTACCCCGTCGAATAGAAGAAATAGATGTTTCCGTTGGCGACAGTCGTAAACTATTGAACACGACAAATATTCCAAAAGGAATACCGCATAATACACATCTTACAGCTGGACGAGCAAGACATGCTCAGCATCAACTTGTGCAATTCGATCCAACGAAGAGCCTTGACGCTGGTTCGGTTAAGGTTCCAACCCCCGACGAGGCTAAGAAGCGACGTACATTGGTTGAGTACGGTGATAAAAGAATTCCACTACACATCATGTTCGATACATCTTCCTTATCAACACTACTTCGCAACTTGGGTCAAGATTTCTCGGCTATAGATCAATACAATCCTACGGAATCACGTATCACTGCATACACTGAAAGTATCTTGCCGTCGATTACACGAACATGGGGAAGTCTTCTTACTGTGAACATGCCATTGCAAAACCTACATCCACAGTCATCAAGCTGCGGGACGACCACTGTACCTCAGCATCATATCAAAGAGGGTGTTGTTGATGCGAACGTAATAATTTATGTTGAAACAAGAAATCCCTCATCTTGCTCACTGGACACAAGACCAGAAATCTCTATTTGCAGCTTCGACCAGCACATGAGACCTCTTTTTGGATCTCTTACTATATGCCTGGAAGAGTTGGATGTTCAAAATTACAAGGTCCATGAAAAGGAGGTGTTGTACCACACAGCACGGCTCTCACAGTTGCTGGGGAGATTCCTCGGCCTCACTCCTGCTCTTTTTCAGTACTATAGAGATCCAGAGACCGGTTTACTCTGGGGCGAACGGAGGGTTGAGATTTCATGTGGTGAGGAGAAGGTGGTGCACGAAATCATGATGTCAAACCTTATTCAGCAACGAAAGATCCCCGATGAAGAACCATTCTATGAGATCACCTCTCCCATTGTCAAACAAGTTGTGCGAAATCATTTCGATTGTCAAACACTCACAGGAGCAAGATTAGTTGGTCCTTCGCCCGACCCCAACAACGATGATGAATGTAACTTTTTCAACCTCAATTTACGATACCACTTTGATGAAGATATGACATCGATATCAACGAATACAGATGGAGCATTTATTGTGTCACCATTGTCTCTTGCTTTGCTTGAAGATTCATCGTGGTACAAGGCAAACTTTACAATGGCAACAACGCCTTCATTTGGACGTGGTGCTGGATGTGGCTTTGTTGAGAGTGCATGTATTGTAGGGGGGAATGTACCGGATTACTCCAAGGGATTCTTTTGTAACTCTGTGGATTTGCCTGGAACCCGGTCTGGATGTGACTACTCACACCATCATAAGGCTGGTTGCGATTTGGATGTCGATGCTAGTCCTCCTGAAAGTAATCGATACTTCCTACCATCCAATTCAGAGTTTGGTTCAGTATTTGCTGATACACTCAACTGTCCAATGCGTTCGAGACATTTAGTTCCATGCGCATCTAATGGAAAGGCGGTAACATCGCTCGTTGGAGAATCATTTGGAGAGAGCAGTCGTTGCTTCGAGACTGATGCCAGTGTACCAGTCTGCTTAGAAACAGTATGCAATCCAGTGGACAAGACTTTGGGTATATTTGTCAATGGAAAACATTTCTACTGTTCTTACGATGGTCAGGTGATTAATGTCGATGCTGGCTATTCGGTGGTATGTCCACGAATTGCTGTCGTTTGTCCTGATCTGGTTTGTCCATCGAATTGCTCTGGGAAAGGTGTTTGTGATTATTGCTTGGAGATTCCCCAATGTATTTGTGATGATCCGTTTGACTTTACACCAGGATGCTTTGGCGAAATGCAATACCTCGTAAGTGGTTTGAAAGACGAAGGGTCTGTACAAGAACAGGCGTCGGTTGAGACGAATTAAATGATGTAGTAAATAGTGTAATATAATGTTATATATAAACCAACCCTCAAAATTCATTGTCCTCCCCCCATCCTCATCCCCATCTCCTAATTTTGAACCCCACTATTCTTACCCTCTCAATCGAACTACCCTCCTCATACATTTAACCTTCGACGCCATATCCCATCTCTCCCTATGCTCCCCCCGTAACCCCAGCTCCTCCTTCGATCCTATTCTAGTCCCAATCCGAATCATACCTAAATATACATGCCATACATTAGCCCCGTGCCTTTCCTTAGCAAACTTTTACTCCGTAAGTACAGAAAGCGAGAACCTCTTTACAGCTTCTTCGGCCGCATACAGCATCTCGGTATCACTGATGCGGCGATTCATAGCACGTAACATCGAGCTCTTCCTAGTCTGCTTCTTCCTTCCCAATGAAGCAAACACCCCATGAGCACTGCTTACCACCTCTTCACGCAACGAGTTGAATAGTTCACGGATTTCAACATATCCAGTTGAAATAGGATAGGCATCAGTGTCAAAACCAAGGCGCATTAACTTCAATCCAAGGAGTCCGTTTGTGTCGCGATGCCACGCTTTGTGCTCAGTGTCGACTGGGGCAACACTGATTTGTTGAGAAGTAATAACATAAAAGACCTTAAACATGAACATCCCACATGTACCAACTACGTTGCGAAGAATTTTCGCCTGTTCCTGGGTGGTCTTTTCGGCCTTTACCATTCTGTCAAAGTATGTATCAATGATTGAATTGATATAATTATCAATACTTTGATTTGCATCCTGCTGACCCTTCAAACCATGTGCTATCATGCAGCAGATGGGGAATGACAGTGCCAAACCAACATCGCGACCAATGGGGCCACTGATGTGCGTTGTTTTGTCTTGTGTTAGAGAAAATTAAAAAGCAAATTCATGAATAAGAAGATGGATAGTATCACTCACGCCATTGCCATTTCCCAATCACACAACGTTACAGAGCCATCGGGGCCAAAGTCTTCTAGCTCCTCAATCGATGGTTTGGCCTCCACCAAAATGTTGAAGACGTGTGAATCAGAGTGAATAAAACAATCAGCTTCATGATAGTTGGCATAGTTGGCATCCATAATCTTGGTTACAACATCTTCACCAAGACTAGCTAGATATTCATCTGTCCTAGTCTTTGGTTCCTTAATTGCTGCCAATGACACAGCTTTCATGTGCTCCAATAGGCTTTCCATACATGGTTGGACATTCTTATTAAATTCTGGATCAAAGTCTTTAATTAGATTCAACGTTGCCAACGTGTTCGCAATCTTCGGTCCAATCCTTGGATCGACGATACCATCAATGAACTGATTACAAAATTGTTCATCCGCCTTGGACCATTCAGTTACGAATAACTTCATATGTTGTGCATCGTGCTCAATGTCATACAAGGCAAGAGGCGTAACGACACATCCCTGTGCGGTACTGGCCACCTGCTGCATGATTTTGTACTCGTTCTCGACACGGAGTAGATCGTAATGGGCAGATCGGTCTGGATTCCACAGTGCATACTCAAAGCATAGCTTGGCAAATACACATAGCTCTGGTTTCTGGTCGATGAAGACCTTGTAGGAGAAGTTGGTAGCCCCGCCACATAGAACTATAGCATCGAGTTTATTACTTTCTCCATCCTGAAGTGCATCGTTGATTTGTTGCAAAATGTCATGGGGAGAGGAGGCACAATTCTTCGTAATTGCTTCAAGGAGCAAGACCTTCTTAACACGTTTATCTTCTTCGAGTTCGTCGCCGGTTAGAATACCATTGTTGATGATGTCGTCGTCCTCCATATGATTTTATGGCCTACAGCACATTTACTTCACATCACTTCAACTTCCCCCAAAAAGGGCAGTTGATTGAAAGATCCATCAAGTGAGGCAGAGGGAGGTTTGCAACCATTGATGAGGCCGGCAATCAATCCACCCGATATAAATGAAGTTTGGCGAACGATTCGATTCAACACGAATAATCGATTCGTCGATTCATCCTCCATGGATTGAGCATTACATCGATTACCCACGGTTGAAACGTCTCCTACGTTCCATTTTTGACGTCCACTCCTCTTCCGATAATGGCGATACCTTAAACGAGCACGATGGCACCTCCTCTTCATCATTCGATGTTGAAATCAAATATGAATTGCGCAAACCTCTCTATTTTTTACTGCAATCCATGGGCGAAATTGTCGCCGATCTTTCGTCATTGGCCGAGCGTCGTCGGTCAATATCAGTTATTGTTAGCCAGCACTACACGCTGTTGGAGCCGTCCTCACCGCCACCGATAGACGGTGGTATAATATCTTCTCGCGATGACATTCTTGCGGACATTGCTAAATTACGTTCCTGTTACCTCACTGATATTGGTACACGATTCTTACTACTATTAGAATTCATTGAATGGAATGTGGATGCAATTGTGAAGATTGTGAAGAAGCATGACAAGACTCTTGTTGCTTGGGAGCAGACGGCAACAATTGCAAATTCGTGGCAAAAGAGGCAGGGACAGCAGCACCATGAGAGGCTACGGAGGGAATATCTACCACGATTTGCCGTACATTCCAATGACCCAAATGTCCGATGTCTATTCCTCGCGGCTGCCGATGCCGGTAATGATAATACAACATCTGATAAGAAGGGAGTAATACATCACCATAGGGGTGAAAAAGATGCCTTGGGCTTTGGAGGATGGGATGTTGTACAGTGGGAGCTAGGGGTGGCATTACGTGAATTGTTTGATTGGGAAGAAATGATAAAGTATGATTCATCCACAATCCCTTCCGTAATGATGAGGCCATCAACTGCTCCAACAACAAGACAGCAGCAGCATCAGAAATCTATCTCGGCCAATGGATTATTCAAGGATATATCAATGAATTTTGGCATGCATAATAATAACAACGCAATATATGTGGGGGAGACTACGCCTCTCTTTGGTGCAGCACATAAAAAATCGGCATCCTCGTCGTCATTCATGATGAATACTCATCATCCACTACCAAAATTCGAGTCCATGACGAAAAGTAAATCAGTATTCAGTCTAGCCATCTCAAGATTGAATAGTTCATTCTCGGAAAAGTCATCGGGTGACGATAATAATACAACTAATTCATTCTTCGAACCAATGATGCATAAGATACGGTTTCAACGTAAACGGATTGGTCAGACCCAAAACTGGTATCAAAGTATGACATATGCACATGAAATGCTTGGAGAAGAGATCTCAGGCACCCCCACCCGTCGTCTTAGCTCCAGTAGTGCGGAATTTAGGAAATCAAGATCATTATCAGCCGGGAGTGAGGCATCATTAACAACAATAATGGAAGAAACGATGGTTGGCGCATCTCAATTTCCAACTGTATCCAAAATGTCAAAGTTGTTAAATTTGATATCTGGTGGTCTATTCATGTGCAATTATAACATTATTGCGCCCACATCAGGATTGTATGCTAAACTGTTGGGCTTTGATCCAGCCTCGGCTGGTCTTATTATTGGTATGACACCCGCTGCCAATGTTCTTTCGGCACTGCTGTATTCCTGGTGGTCATCCTACTCCTACCAACGTGCACTTATCTTTGCATCATCGTGCTGTGTTGTGGGGAATGCCTTCTACGCATTGGCATTGCCATTTAAGAGTTTGAATATGGTCCTGATGGGACGTTTCTTAACCGGCTTTGGATCTACACGTGTTATCAATCGAAGATATATTGCCGACTACTATAGTATTGAAGATCGTACATCTGGAATGGCAGACTTTGTCTTCTTCAGTGCTTTGGGTATGACGGCTGGTCCTGCAATTGCTGCGTCTTTAGCTATAATTGCACCTTCGAAGCAAAGTCTGACCAATTCGTGGTGGACAATAGAAACAGCTCCAGGTTATGTCATGTTTGTGCTTTGGTCTGTATACCTGGTTTGTAATCTAATTTTCTTCGAAGAGCCCGATCGGAATACTACCGGCTCAGAACCAACTGCTTCACTTCCAACTTCTAAAGCAAATGTTGGACCGACTACTGACGCGAGTGAGAAGAAATCTCTTTTGGGTTATGTTACCAGCGTCAAGGAGTTTAATCCTCTGAAGCTATTAAAGTCCAATTGCAACATCCCAGTGATGGTATCAATCGCTCTATTGGCATTACTGAAGTCGATATTGGAGGGGCTATCAAGTTCTGCTTCTACTATAAGTAGGCACTACTTCGGTTGGGGCGTCCATTCTAGTGGCATTTACTTGGCAGTACAGGCATCTTTTGTTTTACCAACTACGCTGTTTATTTCGCAAATCAGTCGTAAACATGATGACCGTGAACTGATACTTGGTACATTAGTGGTAATGTTTGTCGGAATTTGTGGTTTCTTGGTGTACCCTGATAATGTTCCCTTTCTCACTGGCGAACATGGAGGGTATTCAGAATCGCGATTTATATTGTTTGGTGTAGTCATTTTCAGTGCATGTAACGCACTAGAAGTACCCACTATGGTGAGTGTTGACAATGTTGAGATTTCTAGTTCTGTATGTACAGTGAAAGAATACTCAAGTCTTTTATGTAATTTTTTTTGAATGTACGCAGGGCTTGCTTTCTAAGACCATTCCTCCAAGTTTAGCCAAAGGGATTCTAAATGCCGGATTGCTCGCAACAGAAGCGGGAACTATTGGGCGTGTTATTGGTGATGTTTGGTTTAGCCGGGCAACTTTCATGGGCCTTGATCAAATGCTCAATAGAACATTTATTCCTATGTGTGGGGTTGTGGGTCTTACAATAGTGGCTGCGCTGGTTAGCTATCCTTACTTGCAACCAACGTACGAGAGTGAAATAGAGGATGATGAAGATGATGACGAAGATGACAAATGAAAATAGACGAGGCGTAAATATAAAACATAAAAGAAGCATTTTTAGCGCTTTACTAGTAGGGTAGAAGTAAAGCACTTGACAGGAACTTCAGAACCGTATGATTTGATTCATTCTCTTCAATTCTCGTCAGTACGATCATTCCACAACCGCAAGTAAGCGTCTCTTGCTTCACTTCTCATCTCCACACAAGCATTATTGTAGGCTATCAAAATTGCATCGATTGCATCTCGAATGACAAAACCTCCTTCGAATTCTTTTATCAAGATATGCATGGCTTGGTACTCCCCAGCTGATGCCGCAATCGTCCAATGTTTTATCGCTCGTTCCGTGTTTCCAGAATTACTCTCCAGGATTCCTAGATCGCTCCTTGCTAGTTCGTGCCCTGCCATGGCCGCGGCCTCGTAGTGGAACTTGGCTTTCTTCAAATCTCCCTCGTAATAGAACAACTCACCTCGTTGACGATGTGCCTCACTAAAACCAAGATCTGCTGATCGAGCATATAGTTCCATCGCCTTCGTATGGTCCTGCTGAGAACCGTTAAATCCATAGTGATAAGAATTAGCCAGCATATAAATCGCAAGAGCATCATTTGCCTCAAACCGAATCATCATTTCTTCAAGAATATCTTCTTCTGTTTTGCTAACTCGTTCCGAATTGCAAAACGGACACTTGTCACTGTTTTCAGACTCACAGAAGGAGTAAAAGCACCCTTTACAAACGCTCTTACCGCAGCAGGTATTATTCTTCCATGTTCATACTTGTCAGCTCTACATTTGAAATTGCAAAATCGTTGATAGGTACGGACAAATAGTTGCAGGTGGAAGCGACATACAACATATTAGTTGTAATGTCATTGGTAGAAAGCAAATGGAACAGTCCTCCTTTGGTGGTAGGTCCTTGAAGAGTGCCGTGTCACGTAAGTCAGCAGCACGTAGCTTGCAATCTTTTTTATGCGTCGCCCAATGATTCCTTTGACACGCGACATTGCAATACTTGACGCTCATACACGACTTACACGTCTTTTGAGTACCCTTCTCCACAACGCCGCACTCGGCGCAGCAGTGGACCGTTGCATCTTCACGATCAGGATTCATCCCGGTCTAGTCTTATCCTCTTCCTCGTCCTATTCTGCCTGTGAGACGTTTCAACTAAACAGTCTTCCTCCACCCTCTAGTCTTCTTCTCCCTCAATGCTTGACTGGCCTTCTTCCTTATACCATTCCCTAGCACCTCGTACCATAATCCATTCGGTCCCTTCTCAAGGAAACGACGATTCTCGGCCTTCATACAATCGACCAAATCTTCTGAGACCTTGTATTTTTCCTCATTGGAGTCCTTGTAGTCACCACATGCCTCATACGTAGGTGCTAATTCGCGTGCCTTCTCTCGAAAGCGAACGTTACCAGGGTGTTTGTTAATATCACCACCACGTCCAAAGAGTATGTCTCCTTCGGTTGGCTCAATTGGAGTAGAAAAGTCAATAACCCGTTTTGGCTTCTTTTTCTTCTTCTTCGTGGTTGATGAAGCTATCAATTGATGCCCTCGACACAATCCAAATTGTCGATGAATTCGCTTATAAAGGCATTGCTAATGCTGATATCATCACTTTCGTTACGAACCGCATCCACAACCCCAACAAGTTCATCGGAGCGGATAAGGAAGTCCAGACTCAGTAAAGAGTTTTCACTCCGCCAGCCAGCATTCGTGAGGGAAAGACCAGATCTTCCAAACAACTCACGTTTTTTGGGAGCAGGGTTACACGATGTATCTCTACCGTTTCATAGTTGCGGAATGTCGCTTGGAACATTTGTAGTCGACGATTCGTTGCTTGTTGCAGCAACGAACCTAACAAGTGTAACAGAGTCAATATCCACTGGCGCATGATGCTCCACGAAATTAAATGGAATAGGAGTATCATCAAACAAAGATGTGTTGACGGTCGCCACTGCTTCATCGTGGTTGTTGGTCAATGTTGTATCCCTTGCTAAGTCACCAGCTGAAATGCTCTGATCAGTACTGCTTGTAATGTTTGCCCGTTCAAGCGAGGCTGTAAGAGCCGCCATGTAGCCCGTTATTAGTTTACGCCATAGATATTTCGTTAACAATGAGGACGAGGTTGCATCCAGAATATTCGGGTTGTCCTCATCATAGTGGCCATCGTCACCGTTATAATCATCATCGTCATAATCGTCATCTTCATCGTCCTCACTGGCATATTCACATCCTTCATTATCGCAACTCACCTCGCGACACATTGCCATCCAATTATACGATATGGTAGATCTTCGTCGGTAATTTCCGGCTCTTTAAGGATTCCTCACTCATTAGGTGCATTAGGGATCTACCACTGAGACTCTGGAGAGAAAGGCAATCGTTCATCCCTGCCCCGACATTCGTTGGTGGAGATGAGTTATTGGCAGTCTTAGTACGAAGGGTGATGATTGGAGCATGGCTTTTCCCATCACTCGACTTGGCAGTCCTCGCCATGATACATAATATGGTATCTAGCAATGAAGTAAGTGAAGGTGCGGAAGCAGAACGTGGAAGCAGTACAGCTTGATTTACGATTTTTCCGGCGGTCGCAGCTATGGTACAAAAAAGACGTGTGTAGAAATTCACAGAGGACTTCTAGGTTGATGAGAACCCTTGATGAGAAGCCCCAAAACCCGCCATCTTTGACCCGTCCTTACCCTGTGCCGTCATGGAGATTCTGCATGTGTGTTTGATTTACTCATTTCTCCCTGGATGTAGGGGGTCCGGTCATGGTATGGGTTCGAGTTGGATTTGATTCATGGTAATTAAGTACATAGAATAAACTAGGAAGACATACACACACAC
>Ga0247832_1002487_pt1 | contig 28095 bp, 31 predicted proteins | sample LaCruzMarch2015__10_FD_192407 | JGI IMG/M metagenome (GOLD analysis project Ga0247832, IMG submission 192407) | Freshwater microbial communities from meromictic Lake La Cruz, Castile-La Mancha, Spain - LaCruzMarch2015_4m | ecosystem: Environmental > Aquatic > Freshwater > Lake | place: Spain... | reverse complement strand
TTGTGACTCTTTGCTGCTCGTCCCAGAAGCCTCTCTGACCCACAGTTGTTGTGAAGATTGCTTAACCGATCATAATCGGAATCATGCCACAATCAAGTGCCTTGTTGATTTTTCGAAGTTCCCTTAACTCGTTGTCAGATCCATGTTGAGTGCGCTCTGTCCATGCTCCGCTTCTTGGCTTTTACACGGCGTATTCTGGCAACTCTGCTGCCCTGTTTCCCTGATCCTGCTTCGTTGTGCTTGTGATGGTTTACCGACAGTGATGCAATGAATTCACGGATTCAGGTTTTTATTGGCTGTGATCAGCAGCAGCGTGAGGCTGCTCTGGTGCTGGCTCATTCCCTCAGGAGACGTAGCAGCCTGCCGATCACAATCACTTTTCTTGAGCAACCTCAGCTTGAGCGTGCAGGCCTTTATTGGCGCGAATGGGACCCGCTCCAGAGCACAGACTTTTCATTCAGCCGCTTTCTGGTGCCAGCCCTGCTTGATTATCGAGGCTGGGGTATCTACCTGGATGGTGACATGCTCTGCTTGGAGGATCCTGCCAGGCTGTGGGCGCTGCGTCATAACACTTATTCGTTGATGTGTGTTCAACACCCGGGCCGTGCATGGGGCCACCTCAAAATGGGTGGCTTGCCTCAATCGCATTACTCCCGAAAGAATTGGAGTTCGCTGATGTTGTTCAATGCCTCACGTTGTTCACGCCTTACTCCTGATTTTGTAAACCGGGCTTCTGGCCTCGATTTGCATTGTTTTACTTGGCTTGAGGGGGCTGAGGCTGAGCCAGGGCCATTGCCGCGGAACTGGAACCATCTGGTCGATCTCGATGCGCCTGTATCACTTCAGCAGTTGCCCTCGCTGGCACACTGGACTCTTGGTGGGCCCTGGTTGCCAGGCTTTGCCACTGCCGGTGGTTGTTTGGCGGATCTTTGGCGTCTCGAGCGTCAGGCTCTGGAGCGCCAGCTGGGGGTGGGCTAATCCCCCGGGCACCATTGTGTTCATGTTGATGTTGTCCAAGTCTGGAATCGCCAATGGTGACTCGCTTGGCGTAGTGCTGGTTCCCATGTGCCACGCTCCTCCTGTTGGATCAGCGTCAGCGATGGGTGCCAAGCCCACCGGTTGTTGACCCCCCAGTAGCGCCATTCCGGGCGAGCTGGAACCAGCACCTGACCTGGTTTTGCGAGCGCCCCAGCCAGGTGGGCCACGGTCTGGCGCGTGGTCAGCACCCCGTCGAGGCTTTGGATCAGGGCCATTGTGTCGTCTATATCTGAGCCGGGGTGTCCGAGGCGATGCATACCGGCCTGGGTGCTGACAGTTGCCAGTAGTTCCATTCCTGCTGGCAGGTATTGGAGGTCCAGCCATTGCACATCCGGCCAATCTCCCAGGAGTTGAAGATCGGCGGGGCTGAGCGAGCGCTCGCGACGTTCCGCGCCTGTCGAACCACCCAGCCAGCCGATCCCTAGCCGGAGCCCGTGCGGCAATCCAACCAACTGCTGTCTCCAGTGCTCCACGCGCTGGCGATCCGTTTGGAGGTAGCCCCCAGCTCCTGGTGCGGCCAGACCCAGCTCCTGCCAGAACAGCATGGGCAGGCTGGCCATGCCGATCACCAGGGTGTCCTGTGGGCTGGCGCCTGGAGAGACCACCGTCACGGTGTTGGGCAGGCTGCGCTGCAGCAGGGGCGCGAGCCGAGGCGCTGGCTCGACGTGGAGGCTGCGGCAGGCACAGGCCAGGTGTCGCAGGTAGCGGCAAGCCATCACCTGGTCGCCGATACCCTGCTCGCCCACCACCACCACGTCCTGCCCGATCAGACTGGCCAGCGAGGGGAGTGGCTGCGGAATTCCCCACTGGTTCAGGCGTGGATTGCTGCGTCGCCACTCGTAGTGGGGCCAAGCTTCAGCGCAGCGTTGCTGACTGAGAAGCGCTAACGCAAGGTTGAGGTGGGCTTCTGGTTGATGGGGCCGCTCTGCCAGCACCGATGTGTAGAGATGCTCGGCTTCTCGCCACTGGTTTGCCTGCACATGGGCGTCGGCTTTTGCCATCTGCCAACGCCAGTCCCTTTGGCCGGGGGGCCATTGCAGGAGTTCCTCAAGGGCCCTTGATGTCTGGCCGAGCCTGCCTAGGGCTTCGCAGCGCAACCGGATGGCTTCCCAGGGGAGTTGCGCTTGCCTTCGTTGCTCCAGTTCCGCCACCAGCGCCAGCGCCTCTTCCCATTGCCCGGTGGCGCAATGCACTTCGGATGCTGCCAGCAGTGCGATTGGGGCATGGCCGCTCTGCTGCAGGGCCTCCTGGACGAGTTGCAGCCAGGTGTATTCGGGTCCATGACGGATCCTGCTGGCACAGACGGCTTGATTGAGGGTGATGCGCCAGTCGCGTCCGCCATTGTGGCGCCAAGCTTCAGCGGCACTGATGGCAGCAGACCAATCAGCGCTCTGCATGGCGCTGCGCATGCGGCCAATCACACCCGTTGGATCAAGGGAATTCTTCAAGCCAGGAGGTGAGAATGTATTTGTCACCGCTCAAGGGTGGATTACCCCGGTGGGTGTGGGTGAAGCCGGCTGGGAAGATCACGAGTCTTCCCTGACGCGGTTCGATCCGGCGGTGGAGATACAGGAATTCGGTTTCGCCCCCGGCTTCAACTGTGTTGAGGTAGAGCATGGTCACTAATTTGCGAAACGGCACTTCTCCACTGTTTTCAAAATGCCACTCGTGAAATCCCTCGCCGGGTCTGGTGCGCTGAAACTTGCAGTTCAGATGAAAGTAGCGCCCGGCCTTTAAAATAGGATAGCGTTCAAAATAAAGATTCAGCGCTTGATTGCATAGGGCGGAATAGCGCTGGTAGATTGGTGCGATTAGCCTGTCTCGAAAAAAGCGAGGGGCCACTCGATTGAGCAGGGCTTGATGATCTCGCACCTCTTCCCTCCCCTGTTGTCGCTCCACGATCAGGCCATTGCTTTCCAGGTAGGCGAAGAACTGCTCCAGGGACTCGGGCTGGTGGTTGGTCTCGAAGCAGCCGATGAAGTCTTCGCCGATGCTGTGCTCGAGGATCGCCGGTTCGCGCACTGGAGCCTATGGCAGGTGGGAACAGGCTAGGGGGAGCTCGTCTGGTTCTCGAGCCGGGCGATGCGGCCGACCCTGAGGTCCTCGAGATCGCGGTCGAGCTGGGGGCCGAAGCGGGCGCCGGGGCGGAAGGGGGTGGTGCCGTCGTAGGGAACGCCGAACAGCTCCAGGCTCATGGCTCGACCGCGGAGTCAGCCAGCGCGCGCTCCACGAAGGCGGGCACCGCCTCGAAGGCCCCCCGCTGCCAGCGGGGCGACCAGATGCTGCAGCCCGACGCCACCGCCGCGGCGCGCTCCGCCAGTGGCTCCCGGTAGCGGGGGCCGTCGGGGCAGGCGAAGGTCCAGCTCCACCAGCCACTGGGGTACATCGGCACCCAGCCGTAGAGCGGATCGGCATGGCCGAACACCTCGCGCAGCAGCCGCACGGTGTCGATATGAACCTGACGGAAGGCCTCGGGGGATTCGCTCTGGGTGGCGAACACACCGCCGGGGCGCAGCAGGCGGCGGCAGTGCTGGAAGAAGCTGCGGTTGAACAGGCCCTCGGCCGGTCCAGCCGGATCAGAGCCATCCACCAGCACGACGTCGTAACTGGCGTCGGGGGCGGTGGCCGCCCAGGCGATGCCGTCGCCGACGGTGAGGTGGAAGCGGGGGTCGGCCCAGGCGTCGCCGCCGAGGCTGGGCAGGTGCTTCCGAGACAGCTCCACCACCAGAGCGTCGATCTCCACCATGTCGAGGTGGGCGACGCCGGGATGGCGCAGGCACTCGCGGGCGGTGCCGCCATCACCACCACCGATCACCAGCACCCGCTCGATCGAGGCGGCGGCGCAGAGGGCCGGATGCACCAGCGGTTCGTGGTAGTGCCGCTCCTGCTTCTCCGCCGTCATCCAGCAGCCGTCGAGCAGCAGGCCCTTGCCGTAGGTCTGGCTGTCGATGATGGTAATGCGCTGGTAGGGGCTGGTGCGCTCCTCCACCAGGGTGGCGGCCAGGCCATAGCGCACCCCACCCAGCTCCTCGTCCACCCAGGCTCCGCTGGGGAAGGCGTCGGCCGGTGGCTGTTGCGGTCCCATGCGGTTGGCTCGTGGCTTTCCAGCTAAACCTTCGGCAGGACCCCTTGTCACGGCGCCATGGCACATTCCAGACGCCACCTGTTGCAGCTCCTTGGCCTGACAGGCGCCGGGCTGGCCCTGGGCACCCTGCGGCCGGCGGCGGCGGCCGCCGCGGACGGCACCCTGATGGAACGGCTGTCGGTGTGCCGTCCCGAGGGCGACCCACTGCAGGAACTGCTGCGCCGCAACCGCGACTTCTCCCGCGTCTGGCAGGCGGCCGAGCGCAGCGACGATCCCCAGGGGCGGGCCACCCTGCTGTCCGAGAGCTGGCCGCTGCACTGCCAGGTCCGGCCCGATGCCCTGGCCGCCGGCCAGCGGCCCTGGGCCTCGGTGCTCTGCTGCGCCGATTCGCGGGTGGCGCCGGAGTGGATCTTCGCCTGCGGCGCCGGGGAGCTGTTTGTGGTGCGCAGCGCCGGCAACACGGCCTTCGACGCGGGTGTCGCCTCGCTGGAGTTCGCCGTGGCGGAGCTGGCGGTGCCCCTGATCCTGGTGATGGGCCACAGCGGCTGCGGCGCGGTGACCGCCGCCATGGCCAAGGCGCCACTCACGCCCCTGCTGGAGGAGCTGGTGACACCGATCCGGGCCAGCCTGAAGCCGGGGGCGGACCTGGCCGAGGCGGTGCGCCGCAATGCCGCCGCCGCCGCCGCCGCCCTGCCCCAGCGCAGTGCCCTGCTGCGCCAGGCGGTGGCGGAGGGGCGGCTGACCATCCAGGCCGCCTACTTCGACATCGGCAGTGGCGACGTGAGCCTGGTGTGAGCGGCGATCTGCCCCTGGGGAATGGCCGGGTGATCCCGGCGGCCGAGCTGGGCTGGCGGTTCTCGCGCGCCTCCGGCCCCGGCGGACAGGGGGTGAACACCACCGACTCCCGGGTGGAGCTGGTGTACGACCTGGCCGCCAGCGATGCCCTGCCCCCCGCCCTGCGGGAGAGGGCCCTGCGGCGGCTGGCGGCCCGGCTCAGCCCGGCCGGCCTGGTGATCGTGGCGATGGAACATCGCTCCCAATGGCAGAACCGTCAGGCGGCGCAGAAGCGCCTGGTGGAGCTGATCCAGGCGGCGATCGCGCCGCCGCCGCCACCCCGCCGCCCGACAAAACCCAGCCGCGGCTCGGTAGAGCGCCGGCTGCAGGCCAAACGACAGCGGGGATCGCTCAAGAGCCGCCGCCGCCAGGGTCCGCCTGAGGAGGGGTAGGACCTGGGCCACTCTCGGCGCGGATCTGGGCCTTGGCCGCCTGCCAGTGCCCCTCCAGTTCCGCCAGGCCCCGCCCGCCGAGATCACCACCGAGGGCGGCCTCCACCCGGGAGAAACGGTCGAGGAAGCGATGGTTGGTGCCGGCCAGGCCCTCCTCGGGGTCGAGATCGCACCAGCGGGCCACGTTCACCAGGGTGAACAGAACGTCGCCCAGTTCCTCCTGGGCATGGGCCCGGTCGCCGCTGGCCACGGCCTCCCGTAGTTCGTCCATCTCCTCCTGCACCTTCGCCCACACCCCCTCGATGGAATCCCACTCGAACCCGGCGGCGGCGGCCTTGCGGGAGATGGTCATGGCGCCGGCCAGGGCGGACTGGCCGCGCACCTTCTGTGCCAGCCGGTCGCTGAGGGGGCTGGCAGTGGCTGGCTCCTGGCGTTCAGCGGCCTTGATCGCCTCCCAGCTGCGGCGCACAGCTTCGGGGTCATCGGCCCGCTCCGCCGCCGGATCGAACACGTGCGGGTGGCGGCGCACCAGCTTGTCCGTGATGGCGGCGGCGACGGTGTTCAGATCGAAGCGTCCGGCTTCGCTGGCGATGCGCGCGTGCAGGACCACCTGCAGCAGCAGGTCGCCCAGCTCTTCGGCCAGGTGATCGTCGTCGCCGCGGCGGATCGCATCGGCCACCTCATGGGCCTCCTCCAGCACGTAGGGGATGAGGGTGCTGTGGGTCTGGGCCAGGTCCCAGGGGCAGCCCCCCTGGGGATCCCGCAGCCGGGCCACGACCGCCACCAGTTCGGCGAGGGCCGCCAGGGTGGCCCCATCGGCCTCAGAAGGGGAAGGCGGCCGGGAACCGGACATCACGGGGAAGAAGAACCACGGAGACCATCCTTGGCGATGGCACTGGGCGCGTGATCAGGCCAGGCCCGCGACCGCCTGCTGCAGGGCGTCATGGCGGCTGAGGGTGGTGCGCTCCAGCGGCAGCTTGGCGTACAGCCCGAGCTTCTCAAGGCGCTGGCGGGTGGTGCCGCTGGCGCCGACCACGAACACCTGGCGACCCTTCTCGATCGCTTCCTCGACGGCCAGTTCCACCGCCAGGGCTGCGGTGACGCCGAGGTGGGAGACCTCGGTGAGATCGAACACCACGGCCTTGCAGACGCCGATGGCGTTGTGCTCGCGGCCGATCGCCTTGGCCACACCGAAGATCATGGCGCCGGTGAGCTGGAACAGCAGCACCTCGCCCTTGCCCTGATCCAGCAGGGTCTTCTCCTCGGGGTTGAGCAGCAGATCGCCGTCGCCGGTGGAGACCGACTTGACCGACTTGCTCTGCAGAGCGCTCATCTTGTCGATCGTGAGGATGTTGGCGATGAAAACGCCAATCCCCACCGCGGCAATCAAGTCCACCAGCACGGTGAGCCCGATCACCAGATACATGATCAACGCCCCGGTGATCGAGATGCGGTGGGCGCGTTTGAGGAAGCCCCAGTCGACGATGTCGAAGCCCACCTTCAGGGCAATGCCGGCCAGCACGGCCTGGGGAATCTGGGCCGCCAGCCGGGCGCCGGCCAGGATCACCAGCATCAGGATCAGGGCGCGGCTGATGCCGGAGAGGGCACTGCGTCCCCCCGCCTGGATGTTGACGACGGTGCCCATGGTGGCACCGGCGCCGGCGATGCCGCCGAAGAGGCCGGAGACCAGGTTGCCCAGGCCCTGGCCGATCAGTTCCTTGTTGGAGTCGTGCTCGGTGCGGGTGATGCTGTCGGCGATCACGGCGGTGAGCAGGGCGTCGATGCAGCCGAGCATGCCGAGCACCGCGGCATCGATCAGCATCACCCGCAGCTGGGGCAGCGCGAAGTGGGGCAACTGCAGGCTGGGGAAACCGGAGGCGATTTCACCGATGCGGCGGATGTCCTCGCCGCCGGCTGCTGCGCCGCCGCCGCTCCCGGTGAGCAGGGTGAGGGAGAGGACCGTGCCCAAGACCAGGGCGATCAGCTGGGGCGGAGCCACCTTCTTGACCTGGCCCGGCGTGAACCAGAGGATCGCCAGGGTGACCACGGCCAGGGTGACTTCAGCGGGGCGGGCGTTGGCGAACAGGGACGGCAGGGTGGTGAGGGTCCCCATGACGCCGCCCTTGGGAATGGCCTGGCCCAGGAAGGGGCCCAGCTGCAGCACCATCAGGATGATGCCGATGCCGCTCATGAAGCCCGAGATCACCGTGTAGGGCATCTGGGTGACGTAGCGACCCAGCTTCAGCAGCCCGAAGATGATCTGGAACACGCCGGCCAGCATCACCACGGTGAAGGCCATGGCCAGGCCGTTCACCGGATCCTGGGCCGTCAGGCTGGCGATGACGGCGGTCATCACCACCGTCATCGGTCCGGTGGGCTCGGAGATCAGGGTGGGCGTACCGCCGAACAGGGCGGCGAACAGGCCCACCAACACAGCGCCCCAGAGGCCGGCGGCGGCACCGGCGCCGGAGGCCACACCGAAAGCGAGGGCCATCGGCAGGGCGATCACCGCGGCGGTGACCCCACCGAAGAGGTCGCCCTTGATGTTCTGGGTGCTGATGTGATTCAGCAGGCGGAAAGGAGGTGGTCCAGGGGGATGGGAAACTGTTGCCATCACTACCGATTGGTGGGGGTGGGCGCAACCATAGGGGCTGGGATGAACCGCTGGGTGATTTTGCGTCCCCGTGGCTCATTGCCGAAGAACATCGACGTGATGAGCAGGGCTCATCACCCAGGTGGGGCCCAGGATTTGGGGGCCGCGGTCACAGCCTTCACCCGCCACTGCGGCGCCCTGGCTATCGAGTGACTTGTTGTTTTCCTTGGCATCTACATGGCCATCCGTGTGCATTCTGCCTTTGCTGAAGGTGCCTTGACGCAGCCCGATTGGTTGGCCAGCAGGGGAGTTCCAGCCAGAACGTCGTTAACGGCGGGCCTGGTCAGGGCTATCGATCACCGCCGCTGATTGGAGTGATCACGGCAACCTGTGGTTTCTGGCCCCTTGGAGGCAACCGATCGGTCCCCGTTCCACCTAAAACTGCATCCACCCCCAAAGCCACCTGATGGATTTTTTGCCCACGCTGCTGATGGAAGTCGGCAGCCACCAGGTTGAAGTGACGGAGACCCTGATCGGGGTTGGACGTTTTCTTGTGATTTTCGTGGCCGCCCGCTTGATGGCGGAGCTGATGGTGCGCCTGCAACTGCCCACCATCCTGGGCGAACTGGTCGCCGGGGTGGTGATCGGCGCCTCGGGTCTGCATCTGGTCGTGCCCCCTGAGGCCCAGGCCCAGCTGAGCGGCGCGGTGCTCGGGCTACTGACCTATCTGGGCGGGATGACGCCTGACGCCGTCACCTCCCTCTATGGCGAGACGTTTTCGAGCCTGCAGGCCGTCGCCGAGATCGGCCTGTTCTCGCTGCTGTTCCTGACGGGCCTCGAGAGCGAGCTCGATGAACTCGTGGCCGTGGGCGTTCAGGCCGGCACCGTGGCCTTCACCGGGGTGGTGTTGCCCTTCGCCGCCGGCACCGCCGGCCTCTACTACCTCTTCCACGTGCCGTTCATCCCGGCCGTCTTCGCCGGCGCCGCCATGACGGCCACCTCCATCGGCATCACGGCGAGCGTCTTCGGTGAACTGGAGTGGCTGAAGCGCAAGGAAGGCCAGATCGTCATCGGTGCCGCCGTGCTCGACGACATCCTCGGCATCGTGATTCTGGCGGTGGTGGTCTCCCTGGCCGGTGGCGGTTCCTTCACCCTGGGGCCGATCCTGAAGCTCTGCGCCGCGGCAGTGATCTTCGTGGCTGTCGCCCTGGTGCTGAGCCGTTTCGCCGCCCCCGCCTTCGACTGGGTGGTGGATCAGCTCAAGGCTCCCGGTGATGTGGCGGTGGCCAGCTTCGTGGTGCTCACCCTCTGCTGCTTCGCCGCCCAGGCGATCGGCCTCGAGGCCGCCCTGGGAGCCTTCGCCGCCGGCCTGATCCTCAGTGCCTCCAAGCACACCCACGACATCGAAGCCGCCGTCAAACCCCTGGTGGCCCTGTTCGCCACGGTGTTCTTCGTGCTGATCGGCACCGGCATGGACCTCTCGGTGCTGAACCCCTTCGATCCCGCCAACCGCGAGGGTCTGGTGGTGGCCCTGTTCCTGCTGGTGGTGGCCGTGGCCGGCAAGGTGGCCGCCGGCTGGACCTACACCAGCAAGGACCCCACCAACCGGCTGGTGGTGGGTCTGGGGATGATGCCCCGCGGCGAGGTGGGTCTGATCTTCCTGGGCCTGGGCACCCAGGCGGGCATCCTCACTCCGGCCCTGGAAGCCGCCATCCTGTTGATGGTGATCGGCACCACCTTCCTGGCCCCGATTCTGCTGAGGCTCGTGATCGGTGGACAGTCGGAGCCTGCAGCCCAGACCACCTGAGCCACGGCCTGGCGGCCCATCCGTTTCGCCGCCCGGCCGGTACCCCCGGACTCCATCCCCTCCATCCATGGGCGTTGCCGATCTGAGAGTCCCCACCGTCACCCTGGCCCCGCCGTTCCCGGCCCTGCGCCGCGGCCGGCTCGAGACCCTGCAGGTGAACCTGGGCTACCGCTGCAACCAGAGTTGCAGCCACTGCCATGTGGGCGCCGGCCCCAGCCGCACCGAGATGATGGATCCCCAGACCATCGCCCTGGTGCCGGCGGTGCTGCAGGCCCGGGGCCTCACCTGCCTGGATCTCACCGGCGGCGCCCCGGAACTGCATCCCGGCTTCCGCGACCTGGTGCGCCAGGCCCGAGGGCTGGGGGTGGCCGTGATCGACCGCTGCAACCTCACCATCCTCAGTGAGCCCGGCCAGGACGACCTGGCCGCTTTCCTGGCCCAGCAGGGGGTCAAGGTGGTGGCCTCCCTGCCCTGCTACAGCGCCGACAACGTTGACCGGCAGCGGGGCGATGGGGTGTTCGAGCGCAGCCTCCTGGGCCTGCGCCAGCTCAACGCCCTCGGCTACGGCGATCCGGACGCAGGCCTGGAGCTGGATCTGGTCTACAACCCCCAGGGACCGCAACTGCCGCCCCCCCAGGCCGCCCTGGAGGCCGACTACCGGCGCGAGCTGGCCGATCGCTTCGGTCTGCGCTTCAACCGCCTGTTCACGATCACCAACATGCCCATCCAGCGCTTCGCGGCGGTGCTGCGCCAGCAGGGGCAGCTGGAGGGCTACATGGCGCTGCTGCGCCAGCACCACAACCCTGCCAACCTGGCCCAGGTGATGTGCCGCTCCACCCTCAGCGTCGACTGGCAGGGCTTCCTGTTCGACTGCGACTTCAACCAGATGCTCGACCTGCCGGCCGGCGGCGGCAGTGGCCCCCGGGCCCACCTGCGGCAGCTGCTGGAGCAGGACCCCGATGGGGAGCCGATCGCCGTGGCCGATCACTGCTTCGGCTGCAGCGCCGGCGCCGGCTCCAGCTGCGGGGGCGCCCTGAGCTGAAGCCCCCTGGGCCGCTCAGGGGCTCTGGCGATTCAGGTCCCAGTTGTAGGGGAGGTAGGAGAGGCGAAAAGCGCCGCCCAGGATCAGCGCCCGCTCCTGGGCGGGGACGTAGCGGGCGACGAAGCGCAGCACGGCACTCTGCTTCTGGTGGCCCGGCACAGCCGCCGCCTGGGGATCGGCGCGCGGCCAGTCCTCGGCGAACCACTGAAAGATCTGGGAGAGCTGCACCGTTCCGGCGGCCCGGTCGATCACCAGGCCCACGGGGCTGGCCAGCCAGAGGGTCGACTGATCCTCCAGCTGCCGGTTGAGGGCCGCACCCGTGAAGGCCTCGCGCCGCAGGGGCGGGCAGCTGATGGCGGCACACACCAGGGCCGCGTGGATGCGGGGCTCGTTGTACTCGCGCCGCAGGATCTCGTGCTCGATCCCATCAAGGGTGAGGCTGCGGCCCATCAGCTGGTGGCGGCGGAACTTCCACACGCCGGGAATCGCCTTGATGCTGGGCCGGATCGGATCGTTGTCGATGATCGCGCGCAGGGTGAAGCCGTTGTAGGCGTTGATCAGGACGGCGATCTGCTCGGCCTCGGACCAGGAGGCGAAGCGCTTGGGCGCCAGAGCGCCCAACGCCTTGAGATAGCGATCAAGCTGGGCCGGATCCCGTTGCAGGGCGGCGTAATCCACCAGGCCCCGCCCATCCACCACCGACCGCAGCACTGCGTTGAAGGGGGCGGGATCGAGGGGGGGCTGGGGGGCCACGGCCGGCCCGCGGCCACAGCCCGTGGCGGTGATCAGCACCAGGCCGCAGACCAGGAGCAACGGGGTGCGGGAACGGACGGGAACCATGGCGGAGCGGCAGACAAGGGAGTTACTGGTGAGCGGGCGATTCGGTTCGACCGCGGGCGCTCAGCAGCAGCCCCAGCAGCAGGGGCAACCACAGCAGCAGCCGTTCCGGGGTCGTGAGCTGCCAGTCGGGCAGCCGCGAGGGCAGCACGAAATACACAAACGCGGAGAGGCTCACCAGCCGCGCCCCCCAGTTCTGGCTGGGCACGGCGAAGGGCATCAGCCAGATGAAATACCAGGCGTGCACCACCGGCGAGAGCAGCAGCAGCACCACCAGGTAGCGCCAGGCGAAAACGCCCAGCCGGGCGCTGCTGGGGAGCAGCACCGCCAGCGCCAGGAGCAGCAGCAGCCCAGGCACGGCATTGGTCTGCAGGGTCCAGGGCCAGAGCTGGGCGATCCAGTGCGGCAGCCACTCGGCGCTGCGGCCGTGGCGGATGAAGCTGGAGCCGGTGGGCAGCAGCGGGCAGCTGCGCAGGCCGCAGAACAGGGAGGCCCCCAGCAGCAGCGGTGCCAGCCCCAGCAGCATCGTGCTGAGCACGGGCCCGGGCCGCCGGAACTGGCGCCAGCGGCTCCAGGCCCGCTGCAGCAGGAGTGGCAGGGTGATCCACTTCAGGGCCACGCTCAGCCCCAGCAGCAGGTCGATGCAGGCCTGGGGGCGTTGGCCCTGGGGCGGGGGATCCCGCTCGGCCAGCAGCCAGGCGGCCACCAGCGGCAACAGGAACCAGCTGTCATAGTGCCCGCCGCCGCTGAGGCCATAGATCACCAGCGGATTCCAGGCGTAGAGCGCCGCAGGTGCCGCGCCGAAACGGGCCGCCAACAGCGCACAGATCGCCAGGTCGGCGGCCGTGAACGAGAGCTTGAACAGCAGCACCTGCTGGGCCACGGCGGCATGCAGCTGGAACAGCAACTGCGTCAGGGGCGGGTAGATGGCGGTGGTGTCGGGGTGGTTGATCAGCGACCACCAGGGCGTGCGCAACCCCTCCAGCACCGCGGCGTCCGGCGCCAGCCGGTAGGGATTGAACCCCTGCAGCTGAATCCCCCCCTCCCAGAGGTACCGCCAGATGTCATCGCCGGGCTCCATGGCCAGCAGGGCCAGCCGCGTCAGCACCGCCACGGCCCAGAACAGGGCGCGGGGGAGGGTAGGCAGCGACCAGGACAGGGCGAAACCCAGCCCCATCACCGCGGCCGCCCTCCAGAACGGCAGCAGCTGGGCGGCGTCGAACAGATCGCCGTAGGGCCGCATCAGCAGCGCCCCGACGATCAGCAGCAGAGCACTGGCCGGCAGCTGCAGGCGCCGCCGCAAGGAGGTCAGCGCCATCGCCGCAGCCACAGCCGGCCGAGGGTGGTGAGGATCACCCATCCGGCCTGGAGGCTCGCCCCCCAGCGACCGGAAATCTTCGAAACGCCGGCCAGGCGCGGGCGCTGGGAGATGGGCACCTCGCGGATGCGCAGGCCCAGCTCGCCCGCCCGCACCTGCATCTCCAGGGTCCAGCCATAGCCCCGGTCGCGCAGGGCCATCGCCGCGAAGGCCCTGCGCCGCACCAGGCGCAGCGGCCCCATGTCGCGGTAGCGGAAGCCCCAGCCCAGGGTGATCAGCGTGGTGGCCAGCCGGTTGCCCCCCTGCTGCAGGGGGGTGAGCGAGGCGCGTCCCACGGCCGTGGCCGTGCGATCGCCCAGCAGCAGGTCGTGGTCGGGCAGGAGCGCCAGGAAGCGGGGCAGCTCCTCGATCGGATCGCCGCCGTCGCCATCGCAGAACATCAGCCACTGCACCGCGGGGTCGAGGTTGAGGCAGCCGGCCCAGCAGGCCCGGCCGTAGCCGGGACGGGGTTCGCTGATCACCTCCGCCCCCAGCTGCCGGGCGATGGCGGCGGTGTCATCGCTGCTGCCGTTGTCGACCACCCGGATGCGGTCGAGCCCCTGGCGGCGCAGCAGGCCGATGACGTGGCCGATCGTCTCGCGTTCGTCGCGCGCCGGAATCACCACCTGAATGGCCTCCAGAGTCATGGGCGATCCCGCAGCACAACAGCCCGCTCAGCCTGCCGGGCAATCCGCCGCGGGGCTTCGCCGGTAGCTGTTCAGACGCGCCTGCGGCATGCCCCCAACCCCCTCACCTTCCCGCTGGCGCCAGCGGCTGCTGCTCGCCGCCATCGCCCTGGTGGTGGCCCTGTTCTTCGGGCTCGGCCTGCACCGCCAGCTGACCCTGGAGGCCCTGCAGCGGGCCCATGGCGCCCTGCTGGAGCGGCGCCAGCAGGCCCCCCTGCTGGTAGGCGGCGCCTACGTGGCGCTCTATGTGCTGGTGGCGGCCCTGTCGCTGCCGGGGGCCGCGGTGCTCACCCTGGCCGGCGGCGCGCTCTTCGGGGTGGGGCTGGGCACCCTGCTGGTGTCGTTCGCCTCCAGCATCGGCGCCCTGCTGGCCTTCCTGGTGGCCCGCACCCAGCTGCGGGAACCGGTGCGGCGACGCTTCGCCCGCCAGCTGGCGCCGATCGAGGCGGGGGTGGCGCGCGATGGGGTGCCCTATCTGCTCAGCCTGCGGCTGGCGCCGGTGTTCCCTTTCTTCCTGGTGAACCTGCTGATGGCGCTGACGCCGATCCGGGCGGCCAGCTTCTACCTCACCAGCCAGATCGGCATGCTGCCCGGCACGTTCGTCTACGTGAACGCCGGCACGCAGCTGGCCCAGCTGCGTGGGGTCGGCGGCATCCTCAGCCGGCCGCTGCTGGGGTCCCTGCTGCTGCTGGCCCTGTTCCCCTGGCTGGCCAAGGCGGCCATCGGCCGCTGGCAGACCTGGCGGCTCTACAGCCCCTGGCGGCGCCCCCGCCGCTTCGATCGCAACCTGATCGTGATCGGCGCCGGCGCAGCGGGACTGGTGACCGCCTACATCGCCGCCACGGTGAAGGCGCGGGTGACGCTGGTGGAGCGCGGTGCCATGGGCGGCGACTGCCTCAACACCGGCTGTGTGCCCAGCAAGGCGCTGATCAGCTCGGCCCGGCTGGCGGCACGCCTGCGACGGGCCGACCGCTACGGACTCGAGCCGATGGAACCGCTGTTGAGCGTGCGTCAGGTGCTGGCGCGGGTGGCCGCCAAGGTGGAGGCCGTGGCCCCCCACGACAGCGTCGAGCGCTACGAGGGCCTGGGGGTGGAGGTGCTGCGCGGCCAGGCCCGCCTGCTGGATCCCTGGACCGTGGCGATCCAGGATCAGGCTGGTGATGAGCGGCGGCTGACGGCCCGCGCCATCGTGCTCGCCACCGGCGCCGAGCCGGTGCGGCCCGACTGGCCCGGGAGCGAGGCGGTGCCCCTGCTGACCAGTGAAACCGTGTGGGGCTGGCTGGCCCGCTGCCCGCTGGAGCGGCCGCGGCTGGCGGTGCTGGGGGGCGGGCCGATCGCCTGCGAACTGGCCCAGGCCCTGGCCCAGCTGGGCCTGCCGATCACCCAGATCCAGCGCAGCGACCGCCTGCTGCGCAAGGAGGACGCCGATGTGGCCGCCGAGGTGCAGCAGGGCCTGGAGACCGACGGCGTCCGCCTGCTGCTGGGCACCCTGGTGCTCGGCTTCGAACCGGATGCCGCACCTGGCGAGGCGGTGACGGTGCTGGTGCGGCAGGGGGAGCGGCAGGAGCGGATCGCCTGCGATGCCGTGCTCTGCGCCCTGGGCCGGCGCGCCCGGTTGCAGGGCTATGGCCTCGAGGAACTGGGCCTAGCCACCGGCGCCACGATCACCACCAACGCCTTCCTGCAGACGAATTTCCCCAACATCTACGCCGCCGGTGATGTGGCCGGGCCGTTCCAGTTCACCCACACCGCCGCCCACCAGGCCTGGTACGCCGCGGTGAACGCCCTGTTCGGCCAGCTGCGCTCCTTCAAGGTGGACGACCGCGTGATCCCGCGCACCACCTTCACCGAACCGGAGGTGGCCACGGTGGGGCTCACCGAAGCCGAGGCGGCAACACAGGGGGTGACGGTGGAGGTGACGCGCTTCCCCCTGCACGAACTCGATCGCGCCATCGTGGAAAGCGCCGAGCAGGGTTTCGTGAAAGTGCTCACAACACCTGGCAGCGACCGGATCCTCGGCGCCACGATCGTGGGCGAGCACGCCGGCGAGCTGCTGGCCGAGATCGTGCTGGCCATGAAATGGGGCCTGGGATTGGGCAAGATCTTCGGGACGATCCACGCCTACCCCACCCTGGCCGAGGCCAACCAGTACACCGCCGCTGTCTGGAAGAAGCAGCGGGTGCCCCAGCACCTGCTGCCCTGGCTGCGCCGCTACCACGCCTGGCGGCGCCAAGGCTGAGCCCCCCACAGCCACCGCACGCAACCCGCACACCGCCCCTACGACCCCCACCATGACCAGCGCCACCGATCTGCACCGCAGCGTTCAGGAGTACTACGGCTCCACCCTCAGCAGCAGCGCCGACCTGCGCACCAACGCCTGCTGTGACGCCAGCAGCGTGCCCGCACCCCTGCGGCCCCTGCTGGCCCGCCTGCACCCCGAGGTGCTCAGTCGCTACTACGGCTGCGGCCTGGTGGTGCCGCCGCTGCTGGACGGCCTGCGGGTGCTCGACCTGGGTTGCGGCAGCGGCCGCGATGTGTATCTGCTGGCCCAGCTGGTGGGGCCCGGCGGTGAAGTGGTGGGCGTCGACATGACGCCGGAGCAGCTGGAGGTGGCCCGGCGCCACAGCCAGCACCACGCCGAGGCGTTCGGCTACGCCAATGTGCGCTTCCTGGAGGGCCGCATCGAGCAGCTCGATCAACTGCCGCTGGAGCCCGGCAGCTTCGATCTGGTCATCTCCAACTGTGTGGTCAACCTCTCGCCCGACAAGCTGGCGGTGCTGGACGGGGTGCGGCGGCTGCTCAAACCCGGTGGCGAGTTCTTCTTCGCCGATGTGTATGCCGACCGGCGCGTTCCCGAAGCCCTGCGCCACGACCCGGTGCTGCACGGTGAATGCCTCAGCGGCGCCCTCTACTGGAACGACTTCCTGCGGCTGGCGCGGCGCGCCGGATTCGCCGATGCCCGCCTGGTGGACGACCGCCCCCTGGAGATCACCGACCCGGAGCTGGCTGGGCGCACCGGCGCGATTCGCTTCTTCTCCGCCACCTACCGGCTGTTCCACATCGCGGCGCTGGAGGACGCCTGCGAGGACCACGGCCAGGCGGTGATCTACCGCGGCAGCATCGCCGGCCATCCCGACGCCCTGCCCTTCGACAAGCACCACCACATCGAGACGGGCCGGGTGTTTCCGGTCTGCGGCAACACCTTCCGCATGCTGGCCGAAAGCCGGCTGGCGCCCCACTTCAGCTTCATTGGTGATTTCAGCCGCCACTACGGGCTGTTCGAGGGCTGCGGCACGGCCCTGCCGTTCGGCGGGCCCGAGGCGACGACGGCTGACCCAGCCGCGGCGGCCACTCCCGCAAAGACTTCTGCAACGAGCGGCTCCTGCTGCTGAAGCGGGGCCCCGCCCAGGGCGCCTCAGCTGGGAGCGACCCCTGAGGGGCGCAGGCGCTTGATGGTGTCGCCCAGCCGGCGCAGGTTGGCCTGCGCCACTCGCCACTGGGCGATGGTGTGCAGAACGATGAAGGAGAGAAAGGTGTAAGAAAGCCAGAAGTGCAGGCTGCGGCCCACATCCACCATCGCCTTGTTCTCTGGAAACAGATCAGGAATGACAAGGCCGAAGAACGCAACATTGCCTGCCTTGAAGGAATTGGACAGCAGCAATCCGGCCAGTGGGACCGCCACCATGAAGCCATAAAGCAAGACATGCAGCAGCATGTTGCGCCACCACTTCGGGCTTAGCCCAGGAAGGTGCCGGGTGTACTTCTTCCACCACACCTGAAGCAGTACCACGATCCGCCAAAGCAGCAGGGCGATGGTGAGCAGGCCGATCGACTTGTGAACGTCGTAAAGGGAGCCGCGGAGGGACACCTCCCGACTCAGCCGGGCCATGAAGGGGCCACCGATGAACAACAGCAGATACAAGCCTGCCATCCACCAATGCACCGACATCAATCGCTGAAAGGCCGAAGTGAGCCGTGGTCTTCGGGCTGTGGTGAGGGCCTGGTTCATGGGGATGGGCTCAGGCAGCAGAAGAACTTGATAGGTGCGGCTGTGCCATCGGCAAACAACCCCCATGTCAGATGGTGCGAATTTATCTCCGCTTGACCGGACTCACTGGTCAACGGGGGCACTGTTTGCGCCGATCGCTGCAAAAGCCTGAACAACTGCGGTGCGGCTGCCGTGCCGGCAACCACCCTCAAGCGCCAGGCCACCCTGGTGAGCCACGACGCGCGGGGAAGCGCCCGCATCGAGGGTTACCCCTGGTGGACTGGGCGGCAGCGGCGTAGCGATGGAGTTCCGCGTCGCCGACACCGTCCAACAAGCCTTGAGCGACTCACGGGCTAGGACCGGCGGGCCTCCGCCGCCGACGGCTCTTGCTCCTGAAGCGACGCAACAGGCGCGGCACTCGGGGGATCGGATCGCCGTCCTGGAGCAGGTGCAGCCAGCTGCTGGCCTCCAGGCCCACCAAGGCCGTCAGCAGCAGGGGCCGCTGGGCGCGCCAGAGCTCCTGTCCCCGCTGCAGCACGTCGCCAGGCGGCGGAGCGCCCAGGGGCCCAAGGGCGGCACAGGCCGCCAGCACCAATAACGCCAGCCACCCAAGTCGCAGGGAGGTGCCGAGCAGGGGGCTGTGGGAGAACATGGAGCGGTGGCTGAGCAGCCGCCGGTAGGGCCACCACAGCAGCCGCAGCGGGCCCCAGCGGCTGGTGGCGTTGGAGTGGGTGTCCAGGTCGGGGGAGAGCCAGAGGCCACCGACCAGGAACGCTCCGGCGGCGACGGCCGCGCCCGCCGGCCCCAGGGCCGGCCACCACAGCAGGGCGAACGGCAGGGCCAGCCGTCGGGTGGCGCGATCGTGGCTGCGGCCGCTGGCCATGGCCGGGGTCCGGACGCTACCGGCAACGTACCGGCCAACGGTCCGCGGCGCCCCTTCCGCCACAATGGCGCCACCGCCCGATTAGCTCAGCGGTAGAGCGCCTGCCTTACAAGCAGGATGTCGCTGGTTCGAAACCGGCATCGGGCATCCCAGACAGGGCCTTGAAATTCGGCGAAAAGCTGCTTCTGCACAGACTTTTGCTGTTCCAGCGCGTGTTGGGCTCTGCACGGGCATGCCAGGCTTTGAGCCCAACCTTCTCACATACCTTCTCACGTTCCTTCTCACATGGCTGCCCCCCTCGCCTGGGAGACAGTGCTGCGTGCAGGCGTGTCTCACTCCCTGGCTCGTCGCGGTTGTCGGCGGGGTTGGAGTGTCGCTAACCACCGCGGCCTGGTCCGGCTCAACATCACAGCTCATGCCGGCGGCGGTAGGCGCCGCCAGCTGCTGCTCCCAATCCCTTGGGACGGAAACCATGTGGACGAGGTGCGGGATGCGGTGGTTGCTCTGCATTCGTCGTTTCAGGACGGCGTGGATCTCGATGAGGCCTTGGTCCAGCTCTTCCCAGAGGAGCAGCCGCAGGCTTCCGCCAGCACGGAACTATCCAAACAGTTTGCTGTGGATGCTGGTCCTGGCCTTTCCTGGTCAGCCCTGGTCGAGCTGTACCGCGATCACAAGCTCTGTAGCGGTGAGGTGAAGACCGCCACCTGGGAGCGGATGTACCGCCCGCGGATGAACCTGCTGCTCGACCTGTTGGCCACGGACACCAGTGGTGGCCCAAAGGAGGCCGATGCATTGCTGCGCCTGACAGCGAAGCAGTGGGCGGAACGGCCTGGTTGCCGCACAAGGCAGTTGCAGGTGCAGTACACCGCTGCCCTGCTGCGGTGGTTGGTCCAGCAGGGCTGCCTGGGGCAGGTTTGGGATCCTCCTCAGGATCTTGGGCCGTTCATCGGCCGTTCCCGCAAGCAGCGGACGGTCACCACTCCGATGGTTGCGGAGCACATCCAGGCGATGGTGCGGGCCATCCCGGACGCGCGTTGGCGTCTTTGCTTCCAGTTAATCGCTGCCTATGGGCTGCGGCCGGAGGAGATCCAGCACCTTGAGCTCAGGCAGGGACGCCTCTGGTGCCTCTACGAAAAGGTGGCCGCACGCGGCAAGACCAAGCCCCGGCCCCTGAGGCTGCTTCCCTGTGACCAGTGGGCTGCCGCCTGGAATCTGGAGGAGACCTACGCCTCAGACCTGCTTCCACCCATGCGACCCGGGCATGGTGCACAGGACATCAGCCAGTACCTGCGGCGTCGTTCCCTCTGGATGGAGCTCAAGCGCGACTACGAAGCTCAGGGCGAAAAGCTGGTGCTTTACTCCTGCCGTCACGCTTACGCCCACCGGGCTCACGTGATCTGCGACCTGCCGCCCAAGGTGGTGGCAGCGGCGATGGGCCATAGCGTTCAGACCCACCTGGCGGCCTACAGCCGCTGGTGCGGGGATGACGTGGTGGACGACGCCTTCGCCAAGGCGGAGCGGCGGCTGAGCCAGGGCTCTGATGCCTGAAGAGCGCCCCAGACAACCAGTGCTTGCTTCGTTGACCTCTGTTTGCGCTGTGAGGATGTCAGGGATGCTCTGGAGAGGTGGCCCACCCAAAGCAATGCAAATCATGCATCGGTGGGATATCCAATAGGTGCGGGTCTAGGGTTAGAGAAACGCCAGGCGCCTATGGATCGACGGATAGCGGCTGCCGTCGCGCTCTTTACGGTCCTTGCTTCTCCCAGTGTTTGGGCTCAAGGCTTTCAGTCGACAAGCCTGGATTATCGGATTGTTGAGCTCAAAGAAGCGAGAAGTCTTGCTGCGCTTTGCGCCAAAGATCCCCAAATCAAAGAGTGCCGCTTTGCGATCGGCGAGTGGAAGCCAGATGAGCTGGAACGCGTCAAGTTGGAAGTGCCTGCCTGCTTCGATCAGTGCATGCTGGATGTCTTTGGATTCTATAAGAATCCAGAAATACTCCGTGAGATCCCTGCGGTTCGCACAAAGGACTTCGACGCTGCCGCGCCAAGTCGTGGTTTTGAGGCCACCTTTTATCCGGTGGCGCTCCGCTTGCTTCGCTACGAAGGCTGTGCTGGGTGCGCCTTGATCTATCAGTATCCAACCAAGGTTACGGCCCGGATGGGTGGGCAATCATTCAGCCTGCCGATCTTGGCCCGTGGTGGGTATTACGTGCCGAGTGGATTAAGGCGAGTGATCATCGGCTCGCCGGCGTCGCCGCTCTCTTTTCAGGTAACCACCAGCGAAGGCGAGTTCACGGTCAACATTTCCAGTAGGGCCGTGGGCGAATACGCCAAGATGCTACGCCTGCTTCAATACGACAAAGTTCTCTAGATCATGAAACACACTTTCTCCAGCCTTGTCTGCGGCCTTCTGCTCGCAACTTCCGCAGCCCCAGGGGTTGCTCAAATCGGCAACGCAGGAAGCTCCGCAACCACGACGGCTCAAAACGTATTTTGCGAAAAAAATCTTAGATCAACAGTCACTCGCATTAGCAAAACTGTCCTGCCTAGTGGCTACAGTGATCTCAAAGATGTCCAGCTCAACTCGGACTTTCGCTTCCCCAAGAATGACCTGCCCTTTTCGCAGGCACTAGCTCTTAATGATCCAGTTACGGGGCAGGCGGTAGCTGTCTACGATCAAAATTTCGTTCCTGGAGGCTCAAAAGTCTTTTCTGCCTGGGGACGTTTTGGGATCACCATAGGGGGCTATTGGCTGCTTAGCACTGGTGGTGGCTTTAGCGAGAGGATTGCAACATTTGTCCCCTTCGAGGCTGACATTCTTTGGATTTCTGATGGCGACAGCTTCCTGGTGGTCAAGGGCTGTAATGGACGCTTTACGGTTACCAGTGAGATAGCTGCGGCATTGCGCAACTATCCTGCAGGAAAGAATGGCTACATCCGCTTCTCAACGGAGGGAACCGGCAGTGCTGTCCTTTCAGAAATTGGGAAAGACACCGTAGCGGCTTGGAAGAAGGTCTACGCCAATTGGGCTTCTGAAGCCCCGCCCAAGGTTGAGTCGTTGGGCTTCTAAATCGGATCGGAGACCGATTAAGTCAAAGCCTCCAAGGAAGTTTTCTGCGGAGGCTTTGCAGATATGAACAGAGGCAACCCGTCAGCTTTTACTGAATAGCTCTGAGCATCAGGAGTGCAGATGCCTCCGGCTCCAGCCCGTGATCGTGGCCTCGACGTTCTCCAGGTGCCACTGCAGGGGCCCCCGGCCCTGGGTGCAGCCCCAGCGGCGGTAGTGCTTGCCCGGGATAAGTACTCCTCGCAGGCGTAGCTGGCGGAGGGTTTCGCGGCTCATCCCCAGGGCTGCGCAGGCATCTGCCGTCGTGACCCAGACCCGGTGACGTCCCGGTGGGGGTGGGGTCGCCTGGTTCTCCATCAGGCCACCTCCGCAAGCACGTCGACCGCAGCGGAGTTCTTGCGGCGCCCACCGCCAAGGGGGTCAGCTGAAATGACTCCCTTCTCGTTGGCGCCAACCTCAGTTGGGGCCTGGCGAGGATTGCCGATGGCCATCACGTTGCAGACATCGGTGCCAGCCTGCTCATTGCCAGGGTTGTGAACTGAATTCACACCCTTCGGCCTGGCACCTGCTGGGGCACCCTCAGTTGAAATGAGGGTTCTTGATGAGGTCGAACCCTCCTGCCTGGGACTCAGGGAGGGCGTGGACCACGCCCTCAAGGTCGTCAGATTGTTCATCGGTCTGAAAGCGGTGTGCCGGCATCGTTGCCAAAGACGGTCTTGGTGCCAGCCATCAGCCCCCCGTCAGCTGGGCGCGGAAGCGCTTGAGGGTGTCGATCAACCAGGAGCGGCGATAGCTCTTGACCTGGCGCGGGGCCCCGTCAACAAACTGTTGGCGGCGCGGGGGTTCTTCGCCGAACTCCTCGCGGTAAGCCCTGGCCACGAGCTTGCCGGCTGCGCAGAACTGGCTGCGCGGCAGCACTTGCTGGAACACCTCCAGCCAGGCATCCCCCAAGGTGAGCTCCTCGTCAGTCGGGGCACCGGGCAGCATTCCCGAGCTGGCGGTGAGCAGGTTGCTGCGCACGATGTCCTTGAACAGGAGCTGATCGCGTTCATCCAGGCCGCCGAGCTGCTCGAACACGACGATGCTGCGTTCCACTAGGGCGATCACCTCGGCTTCCCGGAGCCGGGGCGTAGCAGTCGTCTCCACCTGTGCCGGCTGCGCTTGCTGGACGCTCTCCAAGAACCAGCCGTCCATCCAGACCGCGAACGGTGCGCTGATCCAGCGGGCCAGGTCGACCGCGACCTGGGGATGGACCCAGGTCCCACCACCGTGCCCCTGACGGGACTGGATCAGATCAAACACCGGAATTTCCGTTGTTTGGGACAGAGCTTCCAAGTAGAGCTGGCACCGGTCCGACTCGCGGTAGTCAGACCACCTCTTGTTGTTGGCCTTGCACATGGCCGTGGCATTGACGTAGCCGTCGGCGGTGCGCCGAGAGATCGGCGTGCCGTTCCAGGAGCGGGAGACCAGAGCAGGGTGATTCATCGAGGCGACAGGTGCAGCGAAAGGGGATGACGTCGTCGTGGTGTTCATCGGTCTGAAAACGGTGTGACGGGTTGGAGTTCACCGGCATCACTGCCGGCATCGGGACGGAAGACGGTGTTGGTGCTGGTCACCGGCCGCGGCGGCACGGGCTCGGCGAGCACGAGCAGCAGGGTGCTGAGCTGAAACGCCAGCCCCAGCAGCACCAGGCCGCGCAAGCAAGCCAGGCTGGAAGCCGTGACCATGACGGCCGGCCGGCGGCTCCGGCAGAAGGCCGGCAGCTGGGGACGGGGCCCGGCGGCCCCTTTGCTGCGCACGTGTGGCGAGGCCATCAGAAGGGGGCCTCGTCGTCGTCATCAACAGCCCAACCCGTAGTGCTTCCGGTCTCCGCGGCACTACCCGTCGTGTATCCATCGAGTTCATCGAAGCCGTCGGTGGGGTCGACCTGCTCGTAGGGCACGAACTCCACGACCTGAACGGCACGCGGCTGGAAGGTCATGCCGCAGCCGTTTTCCCCGTCCCAGTCGTAGATGTCGAAGGCGACGATCACCTTGGAGCCGTTGCCTATGGCGGCCCCATCCCAGGGTTGCTTCCTGGCATCAACGATGCGCGGCCCCTCGGATAGAGAGCCATCGCGCCGCTGGAACTGCGGCACCTTGAAGCGCAGCACGGTGATCTCGCTGGGCTTCTCCTTATCCGCCTTCCAGGGGAAGCCCTTCTCAGCCCGGCGCTTGCGGCTGCCGTGGAGAGCGATGAACTGGTCCTCCATTGCCAGCAGAAAGGATTGGGCTTTTTCGTCGTTGTTGGGGAGCAGCAAGTCACAAGTCCAGGCCTTGGGCTTGCTCTTGTCGAGCTGGTGGCGGGGGGTGATCAGGTGGGCCCAACGCACTTCGGCGAGGGGGCTGCGAAAAATGTCCTTAGCCATGGGTTGAATCGGGGTGAACTGTGGAAATGGGCTGTTGATCGAACGGGGGAAGGGGCGGCAAACCAAATCGCTCACGCAGCAGGTGATGCACTGCTCCGCTGGCCGAGAGGTTGTGGCGCTCCATCACCTCGCGGACCCGGAGGTAGACGTCAGTGCGCACCTGGGTCTGGATGAAGTGGCGGCCGGCCACTGAGCGGGGCTGCTCGCCATATCGGCGCCGGCTGCTCATGGCTCTGCAGGCGACTGATCGCCATCAAGCCCTTGCCCTTGGCACTCCTCGAGGAAGTGGTCGATGAAGGCGGCGTGCTGGTGCTGGGTGATGCGATCACCGATGGAGCGAGCACTGCGCGGCACTTGAAAGTGCTCGCGGAACGCCTTGGTCAGCTCCTGGCGAGCGGCCTGAGGCAGGGTGAGGATCCGCTGGTGGGTGGCCTCGATCTCCTGGGGCGTTAGAGCCTCCAGGGCGACATCGATGTCACCTGCCGGAACAGCCCCTTCCTCCTCGCTGGGCCCAGGTCCAGTCGGGGCCTCAGGATGCACGACGACTGCGAGGCTCTTTGCCCCCATCTTCTCAGGCTCTACAGGCAAAGCCTGTCTGGCCAAAGGAATGCCCAGCAGCATGGCCAGCATCCAGCCGGAAGCCTTCAGCAAGTCGTCGACCTGGTCGGCCCACTCCTCGCTGCTGACCTCAGCACCGCCAGCGTGCATCACGGTGACGCGCAACTTGTTGCGGCCGCGGATGTCAACCAGTTGGGCACTGAAGGCGATGCCTGAAGCAAAGGCTGGTCTGGCTGCTTCGACCACGGCAGCCAAATCAAGGGATGGAACGGCCTGCACCTGTTCCTGGAAGGAGGCCAGGGCGGCGGTGAGAGCGCGCTCGGCGCTGCCCTTTTCGTCGAGCAGCTCAAGAGCGTCGGTTGGCACGCCTGCGCGTGCGAGGGATTGAGTCATGGCAACTGAGAGCCGGGCTTGTGCCCGCTGGCCTGAGCTTAGCAGCTAGCTAACGCTAGGCGCAACCCTGGCCCGTGCTCGGAGTTGTCCGGGTTGAGGACGACCCCTGTCTGGGCAGGCCTCCTAGGCGGCCAGCGCCGTCTGCTCCCAGGCGCTGATCCACTGTTCAGGCAGGAACTCCTCGCCATCCACCCAGAGCTGAGCCAGCTCAACCGAGCTGTAGTCGTCGATGGCCAGCACCTCTGAGAAACGCTTCTGGTGCTCCTTCGGTGCACCCATGACCAGCTGCTCCAGGGCCTGGGTCACGTCGAGACCACCTTCCTTGATGACGCGGCGCACGTGCTGGCGCCACTTCTGACAGATCTCCTCGGCGCGCTTGGGGGTCAGCGTCGGCGCGGGCGCTGCCTGATAGGACCTGGGCACCGGCGCATAGCCGATGTAGCAGCTCCAGAAATCGACGGCATCCCAGAGCTTGTCGTCATCCCCGCGCAGGGGCTCCGCCTCCTTCAGCTGGTCCTTCAACCGCTGGGACTTGACCGGTCCCCAGTCCTTCTCCGCCAGGCGGCGGTTGAGCTCCTCCAGCTGGAAGAAGGCCTTCTGACGCAGCTCACCGGCCTTGCCCTGCTCGATCACCGAGAGGTTCCCGTAGGAGATGACCTCAAACTCGGCTTCCGTGCCCCATTCGCAGGCGGTGTACTGGGTCCAGCCGTTACGGCGCCGCCAGTTGAGCAGCATCTTCCCGAAGGCTCTGCGGGACTCGTCCTGCCAGTCCAGGACGGCCTGGTAGGTGCGCTTGACGGGCTTTTTTGCTTGTGCCATAGCCCGATCCTAAGCGTTCCTTGGCACTGCAAGCCAGAGCTTGTTACAGCTTGGCAGGCTGCTTTCGATGGTCTCCTGGCTCGGCCAAGAGCTGTTTGACCTGTTGGCCGGTGAGAATCCGACCCGTCTGGGCCTGGAAGCGCAGGGCCAGCGTGTAGGGGTGGATGCCTGGATGGCGGCGGGCCAGGGCCTGCAGCTGCCTGCGGAGTTCGGGCCTGTTCATTGGCCCGACCCGTCCATGGGATCCAGGGCCAGGAACGCCTGGGCCTGTGCAATCGAGCGGCAGACCGCCCCCACCCCGCCCAGCTGCTGCACCAGCTGCAGAAAGGCCCGCTGCTCAGGGCTGACTGTTCCGGAGCCCGTCTTGATCTCCAGGGCAACGAACTGGGCGAGCCGCTGGCCGACCAGTTCTGGCGTGATCTCCAGCGAGCGCAGACCGATCAGGTCGCTGCTGCCCTTGCATAACCCGAAGCGCACGAAGCGCCCCTGCTGGTCGACCAGGGCGCCGGTGTTGTTGCGCCAGAGCCGCACCGGCCCGCGGCCGCAGGCCAGACGGATGCGCTGCTGGATCTCGTGTTCGCTGGGGGAGGAGGCCATGCCTCCTGTTGCCAGACTGGGGAACGATCTGGCACACCCGAGCCTGTCCCACACTCACCGCGGGCCACCAAGGCGCGCAGAGACGACTGATCTAAATGAACCTGACCGTCTGAGGAGACACGCCTATGTCATCGAGGACCAAGCGAAACAGCCGTCGGATATGGACACTGCACTCATACGCATCAGCACTCCGCCCAGCGCTTCTCGTCCTGATGGCCTGGTATGGCTTGCAGGCCTGGAGCAACAGCGCTCTAGCGCAATCTCTCCACTTCACCAGGCTGAAGGACTCGACATCCACCTGTGCGCAAGCCCAGTCATCAGTCCAAGAAGAGCTCAGGGCAAAAGGCTTCTTTTCCCCTTTTAGGGCAAACTCGGGCACGCGAATGGCTAGGACAGTGTACCCAACAATGACATTGGATAGCACTTCCATCGAAAAGTACTACTACGGCGCCCCTCAGGGCAGGTCACAACAACTGGATATCAACCTCTCAGGGGACTCCGACAAGCTTTATCAGGGCCTTCTCTCATCACCTGTCTACCTTTCTTCGCTTGGGGCTCGGATCATGGACGCCTGCCCTGACATTGGGCTTGTGAGCTTCAATCACTGGCACGAAGGTGGGATACCAGTTGGGTTCTTTCCAGACAACACGGCTCGCACATTCCAATGGGTCGATCTCGCCGAAGGCCCCCACACCCGCACGGTCTCCGGCGAGGGTGGCATGAATGTTATGCAGTACGAGTGGGGGTACTACTTCTCGCCATGAAATCACAGCCCCTACTATCACGGCCGCTCTCTCTGGCATTCCAAGCGTCCAGGCTATAAACAGCGTTCCATGGAGACGACCCGCCACCTTCAGCATGATCTCGCCGTTCAGATTACCCGAATAAGACATTGCCAATCATGAAGCATTCATTCCTGCGCTTTCTAGCCGCTTCCATTGTTATCGCCACCGAATCTCCTCCGGCGATGTCAGCCCATATCGGCAACACCTCGTGTGATCTTGCAGTGGCTAAGCTTTTAGAGCGCGTCCAACAGACTACGGGGGTTATTGGATTTTTCAGCCATAAGAGGGACCGCGAGCATGGTTATATCACAATTGGCATAAGCCCAGGACGCGCTCAGTTTCAAGGCGCCCCAACGTCTACCCAGAGGGATCAGATCGCACGAGCAAATAATTTAATGAACTCTCCAGCGCTCATGGCAAATTGGGCAACTGCAGTCTTAAGCTCATGCGAAGATATGCATGAAGTGTCATTTGGAATGACGGGATCGGGGCATTATATACCCTTTTTTCGCTTCCCGGATCAGACAATTCGCAAGGGTATCTGTGTGCCAGATATTGACAGCACCAGCAGCAAGGGAATCCCATTTGGCACGTACGACTGCACAAAATAGGCGCCATTAACGATTCACCTTTTGCCCTGCCAAGAAGACCATTAAAGTCTTTCCTAAAATACGACTCGCCGCTCCAGGGCTCTGAAAGATCGCTTCCCTAAATCTGGCGACGGTAGTTCAGACTCGTGCGGAAAAGTTCTTATTACAGAACTAAAGCAGCGACGTACAACCTGGGCCTCCAACCGCCAGACCTGACTGACGGACACAAGACCAAGAGCCATTGCGGCGCAATGGGTCTCAAGCCATTGGGTGGGCATGGAGCCATGAGAGGTTGGGGTTGCGACACCAAGCCAATCCCTCGTGGATTCCCACGCCCG
>Ga0247832_1002484_pt1 | contig 28104 bp, 22 predicted proteins | sample LaCruzMarch2015__10_FD_192407 | JGI IMG/M metagenome (GOLD analysis project Ga0247832, IMG submission 192407) | Freshwater microbial communities from meromictic Lake La Cruz, Castile-La Mancha, Spain - LaCruzMarch2015_4m | ecosystem: Environmental > Aquatic > Freshwater > Lake | place: Spain... | reverse complement strand
CGCTGCACCTCGGTGAGGTCGCCCAATTGTTCGACAAGTGTCCGGAAATCCTGCACTTTCATGGCTGCCCCCGCCGTCGCGAATCACAGGGGCCAGTCAGCGCCCACATCAAGTCAAAACAGAGCCAGAAACTTAGCGTTAAGCGCACCGAATCCAAGCGAGCCGCAGATGAGGGAGGAGATGAAGTCATCGAAGCTCTGCGACAGCCAAGCCTATTTGTTTTGCGTCAGGGCGGTGAGGGCACTGTCGTTGCTACAGACACTCCTTCGTCAAGGATTTGATCAATCTGTCCGTGTGAGACTATCCTCCCACCTTGCAACCTGACTGCCGTTGTGCAATAGGCTGTTAATGCGGCGTGGCTGTGAGAAGCAAACACTAAAATTCCAGCAGCTGAAACGAGTTTGTCGAGCCGATCTTTGGCCTTTTCGGCGAACGACGCATCCCCTACGCTAATTAATTCGTCCAGCAAAATGATATCAGGCTGCACGGCAGTTGACACGGCGAAGGCGAGCCGCAACATCATCCCACTTGAATATGTCCGGAGCGGTAGATCGATATACGAACCAAGCTCCGAAAATTCGATGATCTCTGGCACCAGGGCGCGAGCTTGGGAAAACGGCATTCCAAGAAATACCCCACGCAGGACAATGTTCTCGCGCCCCGTAAGCTCAGGGTCCATTCCCATCGTAAAATCAAGCAGCGACGAAACTTTTCCCACAATGTTCGCGGTCCCGCTCGACGGTTCGTACGCGCCCGATAAAACGCGCAGAAGTGTTGATTTTCCCGCCCCATTATGTCCCACTAGACCAACTCGATCGCCTGGTCTTAGCGACAGATTAATGTTGCTGAGCGCCTGGACCGTTACTCTGTCTGACTGGAAAGAGCCAACGCGGCCTCCGACGCGGTTCAGAAGATCACGACGCAAGGAGCGGCTATGGGCATTGTAGATAGAGAACTCGACGCTGGCGTCGCTCAACTCGATGTATGCCATGCCCGAATTCCTTACAGCCAATAGACGACACGGGCCCGGAACCGGGCAAATAGTGGTAAGCTGATCGCTGCCAAGACGGCGATGGTGCCTACGGTCAGAGCGTAGCTCCACTGGCTAGGTACCACGCCCCTCATTGGTTCAGCAGCAACGTTTAGTATTGCTGCGAAAGGGTTGTATTCAACAACCCCATATACCTCAGCGCGCAAATACTTAGCCGGCCACATGACCGGCGTGATGAAGAACGCTATCTGAACTAAATTCGTGATTACTTGCGGCAAATCACGAAACCGCGTGCAAAGAATGCCCAACATAAGTGTGGCAAAGAAACCCGCAGACAGGATCAAGAGAAGACCGACAGGAACGAGAAGCCAAGTCCAGGTTGGCATGACGCCCATCACGATCATCACGCACGGAACGATCAGAATGTTATGTGCGAAATTGATTGTGTTTCGAACCAATGACCGCATAACAAAGAGTGTTTTGGGTAGCGGCTCTTGCCGCAAATAATGTTCCGCCTGGATGAATACAGTCGCGCAATCAACAAGGATCCCTGAAATCAAGGTCCAGACAACGTAGTTGGACGCAAGGTACGGCAGGAATTCTTGAAGAGGCTGTTTAAACAATTGCGCGTAAACGGCACCGATTGTGATTACGAAAAACGCCATGCTCAGCGTAATCCAAAACTGTCCGAGCTTGGACCGGCTGTAGCGTTGGCGTATGTCGCCCGTACCGAGCAGCAACCATATTTGCCAACTCGAAAACGCGCTGCCGATGTCGCTCAGCATCAGCTGTAAATTGTTCTTTTTTACCGATCTCCGACTATCCATCATTTTCGCCAGTTCCCATTTGCTGGTTACGAATTTCATTCGCCCGGGGGTTAAGTGCTTCGATTTTCAAATCGCCGATACTCTCTTTCCGGATGTTCAGGTGTGTCGGATATCATGTTGGTAGTCCGGGGAAGGTCTAACCGATAGGCTGACAAATTTTTTGGTAATGTGTAGGCACAAGACCTCTTGTCAGGTAATGTTTTGCCAAACAGGCGGCGACTATGTTTCCGGCGATGCGACGCGATCGCCGCCGTCAGTCTGGGCTCCATCGACAGGCGAATTTACGGTACAACTTTAATCAGATGGCGGCAACTGCGAGGAACGGCGTGCGAACAGCCGGCCGAGCCGCCGAACTGCCCGAACGGGCCAGGACTTTTCAAGATCTTTGAGCCTTTCGATTTGCTTTTCGAGCTCTTGAATGCGTGCCTCACGTTGCAAGAGCTGCGGTTCAAACCACGTTTCTTTAATGTGTTGATTGTCCGCAAGTGCTCTATTGAGCCGGTCTATTTCAGGATCAAGCCACATCTGTTTCAGGTTCGCTTGGGCGTCAACCGTGCGGCGCAGATCATTTAACGCCCCGGTTGCTGTGGCGGCTTGACCCGCATGATACAAACTCTCGGCTCTGGCTTGTTGGGTTAGTTCGTTGAGGCGGATGTATTTTTGCAATTCTTGATCGAGGTCAGTTGTCAATTTAGCAATCGCTTCCTGAGTAGAGGTAGCGAGGTGAGCGAGTTGTTGGGCTAAGGCTCCGCTTTCGCTGGCAGCATCTAACTTTTCGATCTCAAGTCTCGCGTTGGCGTCTTGGCATAACCGTAATTTGTGTCGCAGCTCATCTTGATCTATTTTTTGATCGCGTAACTCGAGTTCAAGTTGGACAACGCCGTGCTCCAGATCTCGTATTTTTGTTTGTTTTAAAGCCAGGTCTTTTAGAAAACTTGTGGTTTTAGTCGTCAGTTCCGATATCTGCGGCCGGTATTTTGACTCCATATCATTTTTCAGAGCTGCGAGGAGTTCAGTCTGCGACTTAGCGTCTGGTTCTAAGCGATCGGAAATTGCGTGTTGTAATTCTTGGATTCGGTTTGCTTGCCACTCGATGGCTCTCCAAGGACGAAGGCGCGACGGCACGGATTGTGGACTGACGATGGCGTTCGAAGCGAGTGATGCGCCCCAGACGCCGATAAAATGAGAGCAGGACTGCCAGGTGACTGTCTGGTCGACCTGTGCTGGTATCACCGATGCGGAACAAAGCGGTTTGAGCTCCAGCATGGACCGGTAGGTGGCTTCGGATTCATCCAAGCCGTCTAAATCGACTATCAGATTCACCTCGCCGAAAATTGGAGCTCCAAGAAACCATTGTTGGGCGGAGCCAAGCCTAGCCTCTGTGACTTCACGAAATTCGTCGAACGTGTAAGTTCGCAGATGATATGGATTGCCAGGATGGTGAGTCGCATTGGAGTCCTGGTAAGCGTGATCGTTTGGGCAGCTCACGACGATGAGAGCGCTTGGTGACGCAAGTGTGACAAGACTTGCTAGGAACAATTCAGGGTTTTTGAGATGTTCGATGGTCTCGAATGAGACGATGATGTCAAAAGAATTTTGCGGCAGGTCCAATAACCCGATGTTCTCGCAGTCGCCCACAACAAATCGGCGCCCTGGTCCATGGAAGAGGCTCTCGGCCTTGGCGATCGCCGCAGGGCAATTATCAATCCCCACGACGTCGATCGCGCCCCATCGAGACAGAAGGGCTGCGCCGTATCCTTCGCCGCAGGCAGCGTCAAGCACCCGCTTTCCACTCACGCAATTTTCCAACAGTGCGTAGCGGACAACGTGCTGCGCCGCAAGATAAGCATCGTAGCCTAGGTTTGGATTATCGAATTCGATACGCTCAAGGGCCATGGTGCGTCTTACTTTGGTTGGGTAGCGAGGGAGAGCCCAAACACAGAGGCAATGCGGTGGCGATGCGCTTCCTTGCTATGTCGCCTTTCGACTAGCTGGCGTGCATTTATTCGCCGTCGAAGACACTCATCGGGGTCGCCGATAATAGCGGCGACAGCGTCCAAATAAGATGAAATCAACGCTTGGTCATCTACCAAGTGCGGAATTAAGTAACCCGTTTGGTTCGATATGAGTTCGCGAATGCCGCCGATGTCTGGGGCAATGACGATCAGATCGGCGGCTATAGCTTCTAGCAAGATGTTCGGTAAACCGTCGAAAAGCGACGTATAAATGAAGGCATCATAGTTTGCGGCAGCTATACAATCAAAACTGTCAAACCCTCCGTGGTACGTGACATTTTCTAGATCTTGAACTCCTACTAGACCCTGCTGTCCGCTGGCTTGGCTAAGGATGGCTGAGCCGTAAATGTGGAGATGGGCTTTTGGAAAGCGTCGTGCGAGTGCACGTGATAACGGCCCTAGAAGGTCAGGTCTCTTTTGGGGATCAAGGCGGGATGCCCAGGCCAATTTGAGGTTGGAGCGAGGTGGGCGCTTAGCAGCCAGGGTTTTTTGAGCGGTTCGGACGTGTCCGTAAACGGTCTCAAGTTTTGCTTGTAGTCCGTCCAGAAGCCCGTGAGTGTCGTCAAGTATGCGTTGGTGATCAGAAATAATGCGGGCTACGCTGGTTCCAGACTGAGACAACGTTTCGAAGTTAAAACCTTCCTCGACAACTGCACCTCGAAATACCTGAGCGTTTTCGCAAAACAGGTAAAAATTAGTGGTGACGGTCTTGAGGCGTCGATGATAATTCTTAAGGAAGCTGTTCGCGAACTCGCAGCTCTTGATGTGTAGATCGGCTCCGGAACATACAGCCTCTAATAGACGAAAGCAGATGAGTTCGCGAACTTGGGCTTGGCAGTTTGGAAGCTCTTGATCGAGATCGACGACCGTAGCTGGGATTTGAAGCTTTTTTCTAGGTGCGCCTGAGGGATGAGCTTGGCCGCATATCACGAGTAAAGATCGCTTTGGGTCTAGTTCTTGAAGTGCCTCAAGCACTTGTAAAATGAATTTCTCAGCGCCACCAAGTGTCAAAAAGGGCACAAGTAAAACGTCAGTGAAGTGTTGAGGCCCAATTAGTTTACAAATGCGCAGATAGGCGTCACCAGCGTCGTTATCCGCTGGGAGATTACAACCAAAGTCCGTCGCGTAGAGCGTCTGGCAGTTTACCGAACGATCAATTTTATTCGCTGCGGCAATAAGCGGTGTGAGTGACGGATTGCCGATGAAGCGGCTGCGAATATCGCGCCAATCTAGCCGGGGAGACAAACGGCAATTGTTCCCGTTTTGAAACAAAACTTTGGTGTCGAACAGGGTTGACCGTGAGGCGACCAGCGTTGCGCTACGCGATTTTGCCATGATGCTGTCAGGGCGCTGGCGATAGAAAAATAAAGTGTTAGGGATCGTCGCAAAGCGATAGCCAGCTGCGATGGCCTCGCAAGCAAAATGCCAGTCCTCAAATCCAAAGCCCAAGCTTTCATCTGGATGAACAAAACGCTGTTTTGCAAAGAGATCGCGGTGGGCCGCAATCCTGGAAACAAAGGGATGGACATGGATCAGGGTTGTGTTTGGGATTTCGTCTGATCCAAACATTTCCCAGACATGGTTGGCGCCGCCGAACCCGCACACATAGTTCGGCACAAAGATCGTCTTGGGTTGTCCGCGGACAAGGGGATACTGTTCTGCCAGCAGGTTAAATGAAATCAAATCGTCGCCATCTGCGGTGACGATTTGTTCTCCACGGGCAAGAATTATTCCAGCGTTGCGCGCGCGTGCAAGAGAACCCTCATGGATCTCTACAACTTGAAAACCGTCAAATGTTTGAAAGTCGTGATTGGCTATCCAGGCGCGCGTGGCGGGGTCGGGGTTGTCGAGTACGGTGACCAGTTCAATGGTTACCCCCAGTCGCTGTGCAAATCTTGCAGCATCAGCAAGCGAGAGCATCGTACGTCTCAAATACGAAACTTCGTTGTGCAAATTTAGAATTATGGAAATACTGTATGTATTCAAGATGTTACCAACCGGTGGTCGAAGCACGCATGGTCACGTCGTTTCAGTGCTGAGTAGTTGGATTGTTCATCGCCGTCAACCAGGCGTGTGCTGCATCAGTCACGTCCAGTTGCAACAGGAGCCACACCCAAATAAATTTTCTCCAAATCGTTTACCGTATGTTGACCAATGTGCTCCGTGCCGCTATCAATTGCTGCACTGCGGGGTCTCATCTACATTTTAACCCTCCAGATGAAGTCACGCCACGTTGATTTTTGTCGTTTCATGGTCTTAGGACCGGGGCAGGGGTATTTAGTATGTCAGTCTACAATCTCGATGTTACCGCGTCTGAGTTGACGGGGGATTTGACGAGTAGCGGGGTCGACACAACCACGTTAAATTCAATCTTAAATCTTCTTGGCACGAACGGGTCGTTGGGAGACGGCGTTGTGAACGCTCGGTTCGCCCAAGGCACGAACGTTATCAACTCGGTCTCTGATGAGTTGATTGTACTGCAAGGCCCGAGCGAACTTAGTCTTCAGGGCAGCAACACAAACGTCGCTGTTGCGGGATCGGCTGGCGATGACATTGTTACACTCGTAAACTTGGGTGGTGCGTCCATACTTGGCGGGAGCGGTGATGATTATGTCGCTGACTTCTCTAGCACGGGCAACAACATTAACACCGGGTCGGGAGACGACTTTGTGTTAGTGGATACGGCCGCAGCCGGGGTGGCAACAGTGAGTGCGGGTACCGGCGATGACCTCGTCATCATGACTGGTGGTTCAGCATCGGTCGACGCTGGAACCGGCGATGATTACATTTACGCCAACGGAGTTGAAGCTGTCACGGTCAGCGGCGGCACCGGAGACGACCATATCCGTCTTGAAGGCACGGGTGATTTGAGCGGAGACGGCGGCACGGGCAACGATACCTTGATTTATCTGGGTACTGGTTCATCCACTCTGACTGGCGGCCTTGGCGATGACTATATCTACTCGAACTCATTGACGGGCGGTTCGGTCGTTGGTGGTAACGGCAGCGACTACGTTTACGTTGCTGGTGGAACCGCTGACGGCGGCACTGGTGATGACGTCCTCGTTAATATCGGTTTGGGCGGTAGTACAACCTTGCTCGGCGGTGACGGCAACGATTACATGTTCTCGAGCGGCGGCGATTCCTACATGGATGGCGGTGCAGGCCAAGACACAATCTACGCTGGTGCTGGGTCCGAAACGATCTTTGGCGGCACGGGCGATGATGTTATCATCAACGTCGACCCAACCGGTGGTCTCTCTGTCGACGGGGGCGCTGGTTCGGATTATATTTATGATCTCGGGTCGGGTGCCTCGTCGATCATTGCGGGTTCGGGTGACGATACCGTTTACTTCGGCGGCGGTGCTGACTCGGTCAGCGGCGGTGCTGGCGACGATGTGTTCATCTTCTCTAACACCGCTGGCATTGGGTCGGATACAGTCGATGGTGGCGCGGGTGCTGATTACCTGTTCCTCCAGGGTGTCTACAGTGACACATCGGTTGTCACTAACAACCCCGATGGCACTGTCACAGTGTCCATCTTGGATGCGCCCGGCGGTGTCATCACGGAGACGGTGGTTATCACGGGTGTCGAAACGATCGTGTTCGATCAGCACAGTTCCTAAGAAGGTCGCAATTGCGCAACAGAATGAAGCGCTGTCCCTCGTTGGGACAGCGCTTTTTTTTTAAATTGAGCTCCCCGTATTGATAGGAATGACATGAGCGGAAAACCATCCGAAACAGGTGTGGTGACAGTTCGGAGGCTCCTGCAGCCGCTTTCAAAGCCGTTAATAGCGCTCTGGCTTTTGAGTGCTCTGCTACCGTTTTTCTGGCTTGTACCGCCGCTGTATATGCAGCAGATCATGAGCCGTGTTGCGCTCAGCCGGAGCTTGGGGTCGTTCTGGTCAATTACAGCGCTGTCCATCTTTTTGCTGGTGATGCAAACGGTGGTTGAACACCTAAGAAGTACGGCGTTGCGCCGGATGGGGGTCGACGCTGGTCGCCGACTACAAGACGCGGCCTTCTCGCGCTTAGAGAAAACACAAGCACCGCCAACAGTATTTACCACGATTTTGGGTGAGATTGCCTATCTGCGGGAATTCTTGTCTGGCCCGCAATTGACATACCTTTACGACGCCTTCTGGTCGCCTGCTATCCTCATCGTCCTTTACCTGCTACATCCGATGTTGGCAGTTACAGGACTCGTTCTTGTGGGATTGTCAGGACTTCTTGCCTATGCAGGATTAAAAGTTTCGGATGGGCCATCACGTGCTGCTCAGACATATGCGACGCAGGCTAATGACCTAGGCACAACGCTATCGCAGCGAGAGGGCTTGGTCCGGTTGCTTGGTATGGTCAAGCCATTACGTCAGCGTTGGGCAGATTTAAACGAGGCATCGCTGGGCTGGCAGCACGACGCAACCTCACGGATGCAGCTCATTTCATCGATCTCACGATTTATGCAGAATTTCCAGATGGTCGCTTTTTATGGCGTTGGCTGTCTGCTCTACCTCAATAACCAGATCTCGTTGACCACAATGTTCGTGGCTTCCATCGTTGCTTTACGTGGTATTGGAGCTCTTGGCGGGGTTGTTGCAAACTGGCGTGGCCTCACGCGTGCACGTCAGGCCACGCAGCGGATCGATGAGTTTTTGCGGGTGTCAGAGACCATCCAGGCCAAGGTCAAGCTTCCGCCACCTTCTGGTCCACTGCAGGCCGAACGCGTGTCGGTCATTTCGCCCGGTGGCAAGATTATATTAAGCGACATTTCGTTTTCGGCAGAGCCTGGAACCGTGGTGGGTATCGTGGGGGCCAGCGGGTCTGGCAAATCGGCTCTCGCGAGCGTCTTAATGCGCGCGTTGAAACCCAGTCGCGGGACAGTCAGTCTTGGCGGCCACGATATTCAGCATTTCCCGGATGGCGACTATGAACGCGTCGGCGGGTTTTTGCCGCAGTTTACCGAATTCGTTAAAGGCACGGTCGCCGATAACATCACGCGCTTTGGCCCGGACACCAGCACCGACGCGCTCATCAAGGCAGCGCAATTTTCTCAGTTGTCAGATGTAATCGGGACGCTGCCAGCCGGTTATGCCACGATGATTGGTCCTGGCGGGCATCCATTGTCGGGGGGGGTGGCGCAACGAATTGCACTGGCCCGTGCGGTTTATGGTCATCCCCATCTTCTTGTGTTCGACGAGCCGACGTCGCACCTGGACGCAAGCGGCGAGCAGGCGTTGTTGCAGGGGTTGTCGGTGCTGCGCGAGCAGGGTTCTATTGCAATTGTGGTGAGCCATAAAATGAACGTTCTCCAGCACTGCGACGAGATTCTGGTGTTGAGTCAGGGGACGTTGCAGGCCTTTGGGACGCGCTCTGAAATTTTAGAGCGAGCATCAAAGATGCAGGCCCGAGCCCTTCCTTCTACACAGGTAAAGCAGCTGATATGACCGATACAAGTCTTACATCCGCGCCGGTTGCATCCGATGATTGGAACTCAACACTAAAGTATGGCTTTGGCAGTGTATTTGTTGTTTTGTTTGGACTTATTCTATGGCTCGCGATGACAAAAATCAGTGCGGCCGTTGTCGCCCCGGGTGTCGTTGCCGTTGAAACAAACAAGAAAACGGTTCAACATCTTGAGGGGGGTATCATCGCTGAAATCCTTGTGCGGGATGGGGTCCGCGTCCAACGCGGGGATACCCTGGTAAAGCTTGACGCTACGAAAAACACTGCCGCCGAACAGCTGCTGAACAGGCAGCTGGCAATTGCGTTGGCATTGGAAACGCGATTGCTATCACAGGCTAATCGACAAACTGAGTTGAAGTTTCCATCCATTGTTCTAGCTCAGCAAGGTGAGCCTCTCGTGGCGGATGCTATTACCGACAACGAGCGACAGTTTCAGTCGCGTCTTAACGCTCTGCATTCAGCAATGAATATTATTAACCAACAAATCAAACAGGCTGAATCGGATAGACAGCAAGCCATAGCAGATAATGCGTCAGCTCGTCAGTTGCTCGCAACGAATGAGAAGGAATTGCCGGTAATTCGGGATTTATTTAAAAAGGGACTGTCAAATTTAGCTCGCTTGACAGCCCTCGAGAGGACCCAGCAGCAAGCAGAATCTGCATTTGGAAAGTCAGAAATTGATCTTAAAAGATCGGATGACAAAATTGCAGAATTCTCTGGTCGAATTGAGCAGCTCAATCGGGAATATGTCCAGGAAGCGGCATCGGCATTAGTCGATGTGCGAAAGATGATTAACGATTATACGCAGCAACTTGTTGTCGCGCGTGATTCATTGCGCAGGATTGATATTGTGGCGCCAGTCACCGGAACGGTGCTGCAGCTTCGGTTTTTTACCACAGGCGGGGTGATCAAAGCGGGTGATCCGATTCTTGATATCGTGCCGGATAACGAGAAATTTTTCGTGAAGGCTAAGGTGTCGCCTGTCGATGTCGACCGGGTACACCAAGGCGCAGCGGTTGAAATCAGGTTGCCTCAATTTTCCCAATACGAAAGCCAGACGATTAAAGGCCATGTGCGCGTCGTCGGGAGCGATACTGTTCACGATGATGCCTCCAAGAAAGATCCGCATTACGAAGTCGAAGTGGAGTCTGATAAATCGACTATACCGGCGGAGATAGCGAAAGCTTTGCGATCTGGAATGACTGCGGATGTGATAATTGCTACTCAAGACCGGACAGCACTTGAGTACGTCGTGTCCCCGATCTTCGACGAGTTTAAGCGCTCGCTGAGGGAGCGATGAGCCCGCAGCTACATTTCGTCGGGCAAGGCTAGAAGTTCGCCGAAGTCGAGCCACGGCGAAAGCCATTCGATGTGTCCGGCGCTGTTAACCTCATCAGTTGGCAGAGTAGCCGCTACTCGAGTCGCTGCAAGGTGCCGTTGGGAAAATTCGAGGGCAACGGCCAATTCGACGGCTAGGGCGCACGTGCGGGTGAGAGCCAGAAGCCTGGCTTCGGAGATGTCTCTAAAGGCAGCGTAATTGAGAGTGAACTGTGGTTCGTCGGAGCTGCACTTCAGTAGGTTTGCAATGATCAGCTGATTTGCGGCATCTTGGAGTTTTTGCTTTCCTGCGGTCAATTGTTCGAGCAAGCCGTGAATCGTTGTCAGTGCAGCGGACGGGGTGCCGTCGTCGCTAATCAGAGTTAATTCACCCGATGTAGTTTCTCCTGCAACAATTTTAAAATCGTCGCTTGAGATTTGCAGGTCCTTAGGCGTGTTTGATGATCCTGACGGAGCGACAAATGGGTGGGTTCGTAACCCAATAGGAAAGTAAATCGATTTTTGCCGCTGTGATATCGGGGTCCGAAGCTCCGGGGATGAAAGGGTTGCGCCAACGATTGGTCCGCAACTCGCGTCGATGACGCAGAGTGGATAATGTTGCGAGCAGATGAGGAGTTCGGTGTCGGATAATGCGACCCAGCCCAGTTTTTCGGCGCGGCTTAACGGATTCTTGACCTTGATACGGCCCTTGATATCAGACACGACGATCATCGTGCTCGTGGTAGTCATCATGGCCCCTTGATATTTGCTGCTTTGGCCGCTGCCTCCAGCAGCGGGCCGGCCTTGAAGAGTGACATACGGTGGAGTGCTACTAATTCTGCCGCCTCCGATCCAAATCGGACAACCAGTTTTTGAAACTTTGTGCTCTCCCAAATATCAGTCTTGAGTACCAATAATTCGTCCAGTCCCGGGCCTTGCAGTGGCAATTGCCATGGCATGAACAAATCAAGTTCGGCTGCTTGGCTCGTTAAGTCTTGAGTCGCCATCCGGGCTCGTTCATAAACTTGAAGCGCGGCAAATCGCATGGTCGTTGCCTTGGTGAGCTTGTGGTCGGCGGCAACGATAGGTGAGCCTAGGTCAGTCGGTCGATCTGCGTTGACATCATCGAGCCCCTTTTGGCCATCTGGCAACCACAGAAAGGGATAAGCTTGGCAGAGGAGTGGCAGAGCAGCATAGCCAGCAGAGTTGGCGAGATAAGCGGCGGGCAGATGATGGAACGCCCGGATCGCGACAAGCGCGAGCCCACCATTCATTTTTTTCCACACAACGGGACAATGAGCAGCCTGTTTCATTGCTTCCGAGGCGACTATCGGACAGTACCATGCCGCGCGAACGACTTCGTAGGCGAGCGGCGAAAAGATCCGCCTAGTGACAGTTCTCTCGGTAAGAGCGATCGGGCGCTTGTAGTTCATCCTTGAACACTTTTAGCCGCGAAAGACGCGAACGCGCCCGCTTTGACTGCGACCAGATGGCGGACTGGTCGCAGGAGGTCTTGGATTTGGCGCTGTAGGAACAGAATCGGATACAGCAGCCTGGGCTGCAGCCGATGGAGCGGCGTGCGTTATGGGCGACATGTGCGCACGGTTCGTGGCTGTTTGAGATGGAACAAGATCGAACTTGAGCCCAACCAAACGTTCACGAAACGACGGACCGTGAATGACCAATTTAGCCCCTGTTTGCCTGACGGGCGGCGATCCGAGAAAGATTGCGTCTACCTGAAGAATAAGATCGCTTGTTGCGGAGGCGCACTCGAGCTCGATGCCGACCAGTGGTTTCGCGCGTCCCTTGGTCCCCACAAATGCGCCGGCATTGACCCAGCGGCGCGGCCGCTGTTGTTCCCCGTCCGCAATGGCGGCATATCTAATCCCGAGGGAGACCAATCGATTATCGGTTAAGATCACCAGGCCTTCGATGGGACCGGGGGCAGATGGGCCCGCAATCCACTCATCGGGACCAACCTCGATATCGCCAATTCTAGCGACATGTCCGATGACCCGAAGGCCGCGGCGACGTTCATCGATCAACGCGGCTGCAGGGAGCGCCGTAGCTGCTGCGTTGCCATCTTCTTGAGCGCATAGCCGTTCAACTTTCAATGTGGCCTTCAGCGAGCCACCAGCCATTTGAGCACGAAGCACGAGCGATATATTACATGTATCCAGGACGCGAAGCACAAGCGCCGATCCAGGTTTGGACAGATCTTTGGATTGCTGATCTGGATGAAGTACCGGAGTGACGCAGGCGGGGACTTCAATGCTTAGCGTTGGCGGCGAAAACGTATCATTTGCAGATTCATAACGAACAATGTAAAGACCACGCTCGAGGCTCACGACCTTTTCGCGTATGTCGTTCAAAGTATTGCGCATAAAATTTCCCCTAAATCTGCCTCACAATCGGATAAGGTCGTGCTAGAGTCACTCACAATCGGATAAGGTCGTGCTAGAGTCAATAGTGTCTTTAGGCGTTTCGTGATCATGGGATCTTAGGGTTGGCCCGCAATATACTGCTTGGTTTGATTGATCTCAACGAACCGGCCGTTTTGATCAAAGCGTCTATGAAAGTGTTGCCGGATTCACCTGAACTCGCATTGTTGCTGGCCAATCGTGCATGCGATCTGGGTAGCCGACCACTCGCCGAGGCGCTGGCGCTCCGATTTCAACTGACAAAGTTACTGGGTCTTGAATGTGCCACGCGCGACCTTGACGAACTCTTGGATCGATTTCCCCGTTCAACCATTTCAAGCTTGGCTGCTTTGTCGCATCCCAACGCAGAGGTCCGCCTAACGGCTGCAATCCGTCTGTGGAAAGGGACCGCGTCGGAATCGATCAAGCAGCGCGCCGAGAGCATACTACTCCAAGGGTACGCTGGGGTCGCATTCGGGGCGTCGCTTAATGGCCGACTGAACGGGTGGTTTGCCTGTCAGAGGGCCCCAGATATCAGCTGGCCCGAAAAGCCCGAGGCACGATTTGAAATCCAAACGCGATTATTAGATAAACGCGAAACTGTTCACTTGTCTTTCGCATGCCGTGGGACCTTCTCAGCAATTGACGTGCCTGATGGGCAGTGGTTTGGTTTGTCGCTCGACCCATCGTCACTGAAGCTTTGCCATGAACGGGCGTTTGATAGCGCGCCTGCCAAACAACGCATTCTGCAACAGGCTTCAATCAGAGCCTGCGTGCCGGCGCGGTCGGTGCAGATCGACGTGATTGTTCCGGTCTACGAGGATTTCGAAGCCACCCGGAACTGTCTTGAAGCTTTGGGCAAGGCCCAAGCCACTGGTGCTCGGCTCAGGATTATTGCCGTGAATGACTGCAGCCCGAACGCTGAAATCGAGGGCTACCTTGCCGCCAATGCCGATCGCTTTCTAATTCTAAACTTACCTACAAATCTGGGGTTTGCCGGGGCGGTGAATGCCGGTCTGGCGTATTCAGAAAACAATGACGTATTGTTGTTGAATTCTGACACTTTGCCCAGTCACATCGCCATCGCCCGTATGAGTAATGCAGCCTACAGCCAAGCCGATATCGGGACGGTGACCCCGCTGTCGAACAATGGGGAACTGGTGAGCGTCCCATTGCCGTTTCAACCTAATGCAATGATAGGGGAGGAAAAAGCGCATGTTCTCATGAGCGACATGCAGCCAGCGGTCATCGACCTGCCCTCGGGAATTGGATTTTGCCTCTACATCCGCCATGATTGTCTCGCTGCAACCGGCCAGATATCGGAGGACTTTGGCCGGGGCTATGCCGAAGACGTCGACTTTTGTTTCCGTGCTCGAAAGCTTGGCTTTCGCAATGTCTGCGCGCTTGATGCTTATGTTCCCCACATCGGTTCAAGGTCGTTTGGGGCTGCGAAGGCTCAACTCGTTATGAAAAACCTTGACCGGCTGGAGCGTCGTTATCCAGGCCAGGATGCGGAGACAACGGCGTTTGTGGCGGCAGACCCCCTGCTGGCGCACCGGTTGCGTTTTTTGTGCCGGGGGGGCAAGGCCATCCTCATCCTTGGCAACTATAATCAGCGCTCGACCGTTGAAGCTCGATGCGCTCAAGTGCCGTCAGATATACCTATTTATGCCGCGTTCGTACAGGCGGGGATCATCGATGTTTACGCAAGAAATCAGTCCGGGTCGCTGTTTCGAGTGCATTCTGCTGCGTGGTCTCAATCGTTACTTGTGTCGATTGTGCGGAATCTCGGGTGCACGCAGATTGCACTCGTTCATCCGACCCTGACGCTCACGCAAGCTGAATTACGACCACTGGTTATGAATGCCGCGAATGGCATCGCGCCATGGGCCGATACGCGAGGTCAGCGGTCTGGAGCAAAAAAAGTTTTTCATGGATGTGAACGGCTGGTGGTTGTACCCGTTGTGTTTGACCAGGTCACGGACCAATTGCTCCGGTCACTCGCAATAGCTCTACCGCTCCAAGATATTCCTCAAATTCTTGTTATAGGGACGACCCCGCGGGATGAAGCCTACATGTCGACGGGGCGGGTGTTTGTGACGGGACCCCTCCGGAATAGCGATGTTTTGCAGGTTAGCGATCGCTTCCAGGGGAGGGCGATTTATATCCATGGTGATAGTGACGCAACTAACCGCCCGGACGTGCCACGGATGCTGGCTTCTGGACTTCCCGTCGCCCATCATTTTTCCAAGCGGGGTTCAATCAACCCTGCGACAGAGTTGATGATTGGCCCCCGGCGGTCGGGTCCGGATGTGGTTTGCAAGATACTGGCTTGGTTTGGTTCCTTGCCGTCACGCGATGGAGTGACGCATCAATGATTCGAACCTCTCTTCAGCGCGTCGCCTTTGATGTCGTTTCAGGCTATGCGTTTGACCCGCGCGATCTGTCACAGATATTTGTCTTGTCGTTTCATCTCAACGGCGTCCTCTGGCACTCGACCATCGCTGACCGGTTTTCTGCTGAGTTGGAGGTCGAGAGTGTTCCAAACCCCTTTCACGGGTTTCACGTGGTGCTGGCTCAAGATCTGCTGGAGCGGAGCGGAACACTTACTGCGTACATTGCGAATACGGGGCATCAGGTTGGTGGAGTCCTTGCGATCTTGGAGACGCCCGTGACTCCTACCATGCTACCTCCTGGAGCGGTCCGGCTGGACGGTCGCCGATTGTCGGGATGGGTGGCTGAAGGATCCGACGCGCCACTAGCGCTGTTGGAGGGGGATGAGGTCATCGCTTCAATTGCGCTCGATGGGTGGACGCGCCTTCCGGCGAACCTTCACCCGCGGCGCACGGTTCGGACCTTTGACGTTATGTTACCGGACAGCTATATTGTCGATCGTTCGCGCCGCATACGTGTCACCACGTCATCCGGTCATACGTTGGATGGTAGCCCGCTTGAGTTCGCAGGCGTGCGAGGTTCCAATGAGCATTTGGCGAGAGGCCCGTCCCTTCTCAATACGCCCAGTCGATGGCAACGCGTCAACTGGCGAGCGCTGGATAACGGCCAAGTCGCGCTTGACGAAGGGGGGTTGCGTTGCGCGTTGGCTCGGCTTGATGAACTTGACTTTGTCTTCCTTTGCCATGAAGACATCCGCTTGTCCGGTGATGCTGGACGTCAACTCGCTGCAGCGTTTCAGACAGCGCCGGAGAGCGCTGGTATCTACGCGGACTTTGCCATCTGCGAAGCGGGACGCACAATCCCTGTGGCGCTTCCGGGGTTTGATCGTATTCGTGCCTTTGTCCAGCCCTATTGGCTGGGGATGGTGGCGCTACGTCCCTCGGTCGTTAAACCGATATTGCAGGGAGCAACGATGTTTAAACGGGACCTTGTTTCCATTATTACCGCTGCGGGAGGACTTCGGCATCTGCCGGTTGAGCTGGCACGCTGCGAAGGCGAGGCGTCTTGGTTGAACGCGACACTCGACGAGTCGGTTGGGCCTGGGCTGCAGCCGACCATCGGGGCGGTGAACCAGCCGTGCCTCGGTGTCGTGGTGTTTGCTCCCGATAATGAAACTGGTGCCGTCGAACGCACGATCGGAAGCCTTCCTTGCGACATCGTTACCGGGCTGCGAGTCGTTACGCCAAGCGGCGTGCGCGATGGCTGTGCCAAGATAAACAGTGAGTCATTTGAAGTTTATCGTCCGTTGGCCGCACGGCTCAATCGCGCTCGCAGCGGCTTGAATGGCGGATGGATTTTGTTCGTGCGGGCAGGCGTCGAATTAGATCCTGGTACAACCCAAGCGCTCTTGCGGTTTCATCACGCGTCTGGGTCCCATGTGGTGTCGACAGGACCGCTTCGGAACCCGAACGGTCGGCTTGTTCAAGCGGGGTTAGTGCTAGGTGGAGAGGCTGGTGTGAGACCGGCTGGCACGGGCATGCGTACTGGTGATGGTGGATATCTGTCTTGCCTAGACGCTGATCGCGAATGCTCGGCTGTCAGCGCTGATTTTATGATGGTGTCCGCTCAAGTGTTCGACGATGCCGGTGGGTTTGACGATGCTGTTTTTCCGGAAGCAGTCTTTGACGTTGACTTCTGCTTGCGTCAAAAATCAAACCAGCGTGTGGTAGCCTTCGTTGCAGAAGCTACGGCGCTTGAAGTTCGACCATATATTCGTTGCTTGGCACCACATCATTTGTTCGAGATTGAACGCTTGCGGCTGCGGTGGCCAAGCGCTATGCGGGATGATCCCCACTACTCGCCTCGTCTCGTGCTCGACCCTCCGTTTTTGAGTGTTGCCAGTTTTCCTGTCTCAGGGAATGCGCGTATTGCGGCGGTGGGCCCGCCCCAGCAGCTTCCCCGTTTTCTTGTTAAGGGTCATGATGTCGTCCGATAAAGAGCGGAAAGCGGTACAGCTCAGGGTTTTGAGCGCAGGGAGTGGGCCAAACTCCGCGGTTCCCCCGCATCCGGTGTTTCAGGGCTGGCATGTTGTTCGGCTCGACATCGATCCTCGCGTCCAACCCGATATAGTAGCTGACGTGGTGAACTTGCAGACCGCGGTTGCCTCGGCATCCTTCAACGCCGTATGGACGTCGCATAACATTGAGCATCTTCCCGACCATGACGTTCCAAAAGCGCTGTCGGAGTTCAAGCGGGTGCTGCGGCCGGATGGTTTCTTGTTTGTCACGACGCCGGACCTTCAGCAGTTGGCCCGATCGATTGCGTCCGGTGATCTTGATTCGGTTCTTTATCAATCTCCCGCTGGACCGATTGCCGCTTTAGACATTCTGTTTGGTCATCGAAAATCGATCGAGCGGGGGTATGGCTTTATGGCCCATCGGACTGGATTTACGACGACGCGGCTGGGCCAGTTAATGACAAGAGCGGGATTCAAGGAGGTGTGGGTCGGATCGGGCTCCCGGTTTGATTTGTGGGCGATTGGGCTGCTGGAGCGAACTGATGCGGCATTGCTCAAGAAATTACTTCTTGGGACGCCCCAAGCCTTTCTCGTTCGAGCGTGAGTAACCCGGCATGGATGTCCTTTTCGTTCACAATGCGTTTCCTGCACAGTTTCATAACATTGCTTCAGCCCTGTCTGAAGTTCCAGGTATCCGGGTTGCGGCTATAGGCGGGCCGAGGGCCAAAACCGTACCCGGTGTGCTAGTCGAACGGTATCCGTTGCCGCCCGTTCGCGGCATTGGGCATCCATTTTCGCGGCGCTTCGAACTAGAATGTGTCCGCGCTGAGCAGGTGATGTATGCCGCCTCCGCTTTAGCTCGTCGGGGATTTCGTCCGGCAACCGTCGTTGTTCATTGCGGTTGGGGGGAAGGTCTCTCGCTTCGTGAGGTGTTTCCTGCTGCGCGGCTGATTTCTTATGCTGAATACTATTATCGGAGCACGGGCCAGGATGTGGGATTTGATCCGGAGTTCTCTCCCCTGGGCGTGGACGGCCGGACTGGCGTGCATATCAAGAATGCAGCAACGTTGCTTGCGTTAGCCGATAGCGACGAAATTATTTCGCCTACTGCCTGGCAAAAGGCGCTTTTGCCTCAAGAATTTCAAGCGAAAGCTTCTGTAGTCCATGAGGGAATCGACACCGGCAAGGTTAGGCCCAATGCTTTTGCAAGGTTTAAGCTGTCGAATGGCCGCATTCTAGGGTGCAACGACGAAGTCGTTACCTTCGTGGCTCGAAATCTTGAACCGCTCCGTGGTTTTCACGTTTTCATGCGCGCACTTCCGCAGATCCTGGCGGCCCGGCCGCGCGCGCAGGTCTTAGTGATTGGAGGCACGGAGAGAGGATATGGCTCTCCTCCGCCGAAAGGCAGCAGCTGGAAACAGGTTTTTCTGGATGAAATTAAGTCACGGGCTGATACCAGCCGCGTTCATTTTACTGGGGCGCTTGCTTATAACCAGTATTTGGCGGCGCTGCAGATTTCCTCGGCCCATGTCTATCTCACTTATCCCTTTGTCCTGTCTTGGTCTTTGCTCGAGGCCATGAGCGCTGGTTGCGTGGTTATTGGGTCGGCAACGGAGCCCGTGCAGGAGGTGGTTAATGGCCGAAACGGAATATTGGTGCCATTCTTTGATGTTGAAGGATTGGCCGCCCGCGTGACGGATGCTCTAGTCAACCCCGAACGGTATCGTCCAATGCGGGAAAGGGCTCGGCAAACCATATTGACCGATTTCGAACAGAGTCGCTGTGTCGAGGCGGCCAAGGGCATTATCATGCCGACTTTTGACGATATCCTAGTCGCTCCTAATTCGAATGATGGCTTTATCGAATCTGCAGAGGATCCTTTGAGCGATCTCCTAAAGCCCGTCGCTCCAAATCCTTGTGTCAGACTGTTTCCAGAGTACCTGGTTCGCTCACGCTCCTAATTATGTTTATAACATCCTCGTATTAGCGACTGGCTTCCATGCCCTAGTTCAAAACCATCAGTGGATATCGCCTAACACTGTCGTGTACCCTTTGATCATTGCCTCCAATGTCAAATCCTGTGCGAGAATTGCAGCTCGTGCTGTCTCGCGCATTTTTTGCATGCAGCTGGGATCGGCAAATCCGTTCTTCAAGATAGTTGCAAGCCGGGCTGGATCACCGGCAGCGACAAGATAGCCATTGTGCCCATCGGAAATAATGGACGCCAAGTCGCCAACGTTGGTGGTTGCAACCGGACACCCCGTCGCCATAGCTTCTAGAGCCACTAATGGCAGGCCCTCATGGGCAGATGTCATGACGAGAAAATCTGCGGCCGCATAGTACCTTGCCAAGTCATTGCGTTCGACGCCAGCGCGATTGAGCATCAGTATGTTGTCCAAGCCAGCTTGAGATATTTCTTCGGTGACCGATTGAGCCATCGGTCCGTCGCCGATCATCATGGCTCGAACCAGCGTAACGTCGTTGAGTTTTTCTAATAATCTCACGAATTCAAGTGGTTGCTTTTCTTGAGCAAGCCGACCGATCCACAAAAGCATATGTTCTTTATCGCTCACGTCAAACGTTTGCCGCGCCTGTTTCCGGTAGAACCGCTGGGGATTAAAAATGTGAGCGTCCACGCCATTACGTATGGTTGCGATTTTTTGCGCCGGTACTCCGTTTCTCTGCAGTGTCGCAGCAATTTTGTCGCTAACCGCGACGATCTTTGTTAAGGCCGGTTCCGCTGCCAAGACGCCGGTGATATGACCGCCAGCAACGTCATTGTGCAGGATATCAATCCGGCGGACTGTGGGATGACGCTTTTTTATGTCTGCATAGTTGGTGTAAGCAAATGCGCTCCCGTGTGACAGTATCAGCTGGGTGCCGCGCGTTTCGATGATACGGCTCACCATCGTCAGCCATTGCTCGGACGCAAACACGTCGGCTAACGGAATGATATCGCTCGTAATCTTGCGAAAATGCGGCCAACCCAATTGCGGGTCGGGGAGGCTTGTCACAATCGTGAAGCACCAATCCTCTGACAGTGCATGCATTATATCCAGGATCACGCGCTCGGCCCCGCCGTCGGCAATCCAGGGAACGAGGATCAAAGCGTGTTTTTTGTTCTTCACGGCCAAATGGACAGCAAGATGAGCCAACTGAGCAATGGCAGGTACCGTTGCCGACGAAGCCTGCACGGTTTTAATGCGATGCGATAAAGAATGATCAGCAAAAATGCCAGGATTTAAGTCTCGCAGTTGAGACAGCAAAAATTCGCGGCGGTCGTGCGCTTCGTGCGTCATCGTCCGACCGTGCCTGCGATGATTAAATAACGGTGTTGGAACCACCCGGCCTTGGCGGCCGATAGCCCCTAACCGGAGCCAGAAATCCCAATCCTCGTAACCGTACCGCATTTCCGGTCGGAAACCGCCGATCAACAGCCAGTCATCCTTTCTGAATACCGCCGCAACTGCCACATGGTTGTCACTGAGAGCGGCGGCGAGGTCGAATTTTTGTGTTTTCCAAACGTTGGTTTCATCGCCGAAAAGCTGGACCCAAGAATAGGCAAAACCAACTGTCCTGTCCGCTTCCAGAGCCTCGATCATGCGCTCTAGATACGTTGGCTCGATTGTGTCATCGGCATCAAGACAACAAATATACTCGCCGAGCGCGCGGTGAATTCCAGCGTTTCGCGCCGCTGGAAGGCCTTGGTTGGTCTGTCTGACGATGGCATGCCGTTTTTGAGATTCCAGTGCCGACAAAATTTTGATCGTGGCTTGATCGGTGGACCCGTCATCGACAACGATGATTTCGAACGAATGCACGGTTTGTGCTTCTGCACTTGCAATGGCTTCCGCGAGATAAAGTCCATAATTGTAGCATGGAATAACAACGGTCAATAAGACCGGTGCAATGGCGCTCGGGTACTGAATGGATGTCTTGGTCGCCAGTCTTCCCTGGGTCGTGAGCCACGACGACTTGGCGTCAATGGACACGTCGCGATGCCATGCAGGCTGTGCCGTTACAGACCTCTCCGCGACGGACGCCATTGCGGCGCGCCATCTTGTCGCGAACACGCGCCGACTTACTCGCTGAAGGCCCGCTAAAAGCTGCCTGTACTGTCGCTGCTGGAGAAGATCGTGGCCGTACAAGAGGTATGGACGCAGGCGTGGTGGTGCTCTACGCAACAAATATCCGACGAATTTCATCCTTTTCCGTCACCTAGGAGGCGTTGTGGATGCACTTTCGTGCTGAGCTGGTGTTGTCGGATAGCGCAGGTGAATGCGGCTGATTTACCGTTTGTACCACCGTCTTGTTTTTGCCGCGTTCCGCGTTGCGCATCCGCCGGAAGGTGCTCCTGAAAAGCTCTTGAGTCAGCGGTTGAGCAGAAGCCCCGCCGAACACCGCCAACACTCTTGTGGCTATGGTCCACCGGCGCTTCGCCAGTAAGTGATAAATAGTCCGCGAGATGAGAAACGCGAATTCGCTGTCGTTGCGCTTGCTGGACGGGACGTAGCTATTTAAAAGCTCGATGACGTCATCAGAGGTCTCCCGGGCAATGCCGCCATTAAGGACGAGGGCGCGAATGTAGGCCTGTCTTGCTGGCAGCTGGATGGAGATGGGAAGCTGTTTCTCCAGCAAGGTCCACGGCTCAAGTTCGGAATCTGTCGGATATTCGGGCAGATCGTGAACTGAGGTCTTGTTGGCGGCCAGGGCCAAAGCGCACGCAACGGCGTTCTTGCGCGGCTGGCTCGACGTGACCGATTCCGGATGGTGCCGGTATTTTAGTACGACATCCTCTAAGTTGGCCAAATTTCCTAATTTGACCAAACGAAACCATAGATCATAATCTTCCGCGCCTTCGAATTCGCGCCGATAGCCTCCGGCTTCTTCAACCGCTGAAGCACGCATCAAGACGCTCGGGTGACAGAGAGGCGAGCCTCTGTCGAGGTAGGCTTTGCACTCGGCGGGGCTGATCGGATAATAGCCAGCCCTAATATAGCAGCCAAATGTGTCGATGATCTGAATTTGGCCGCCAACGGCGACGACAGATGGATTTTTGTTAATAAATTCAACCTGCGCTAGCAGCCGAGTCGGCAAACTAATATCGTCTGCGTCCATACGAGCGATGAATTCGCCTCTCGCGATCGAACGTGCCAACTCCAGCGTCGCTACTAGGCCTTTTCGTGGATTAGAGACAAATCGAACCTTGCGGTCGGCAGCTGCGAATGCGGAAACCAATTGAGGCGTCTGATCGGTTGACCCGTCGTCAGCCACGATCAGCTCAAAGTCAGTAAAGCTTTGATTTAAAATACTTTTTACTGCGGCCTTTATGTAGGTTTGGCCGTTTCTAACGGGCAGGACTACGCTGACGCGCGGCATGAATGTCCTTAGTTATTGGCTTGATCGCTTCTAAAACGCCTCGCATAGGTTAACTTTGTACCTCGTGACACATCTCTCCGTGTATCATGAGGAAATTCAACGAGCACTGCCTTGTCCGGCGGATTAATCGGCGCTGGGTTTTTAATAGAGGGGATTCCCAGAGAGTGCAAACAGTGATTCACACACTCCGCCGATGGATGTTGGGATGGTACAGCTGCGCCGCTATGAACTCAGTGATTTGGCATGTACAATCATTGATCCGCTACTGACCGACATCCCAGAACGATATGTCCCCAATACGACCTGCTAGCGGTGGCGAAAGGGCGGTATCTGAGAGCTTTTCTCAAAGCGGTCTCAGAGGCTTACCACGGCCGCAACCAGATGATCGACTTAGCGGTCGTGCGCGAGTACCAGCATGCAGCCAACGGCGAAAAAAAGCGGCCGTGGTCGTTGCTTGGTATGCTCCCGTGGCGGGCATATGACCAAGGTCCACGCGGGAGTTGATGGCCACGGGCTCCCTATTGCGATCAAGCTGACCGATGGCCAAGTCTCCGACGGCAAGAGTGGCGAGGACATGCTCGAGGCGCTCCTGCTAGACTGCATTCTACTAGCTGACCGAGGCTAAGACAGCGACATTCATGGAGCCAAAATCGCTGAGCAGGGAACCGGACCACTCGGGTGCCACTGAAAGCCGCACCGTGCGGCCCTCGTATGCTCCCGTGCTCAACGGCATTTACTGGCGGCTGCGGACGGGATCGCCATATGCCATATTCCTAAGCGTTATGAGCCATCGACTACATGCCGAAATCGCTTCGTCCGATGGCGGAAGCTCGGGGTTTGGGATGCGATTTTTTTCATGATATCAGCCGCGTACAATGAAGATGATCCAATCGGCCGGCTCCACTTCGATCCGTGTCCACCAGCACGGTGCGAACGTCAAAAAGGGGGGCTGAAGACGGCTTCGAAACGACATCAGCTCCGCTCTGCACCTCGCAAGAGTTGGATGCGTTGGGCGTTCGCCCGGCGGACTGACGACGAAGATTTATGCACTCGTGGCCGACCTTGGCTTGCCGGTCGTCCTCGTGCTGACCGAAGGGCAGGCCCATGACGGACGCAGCGCTCGATCGCACAACCGCAAGAGGCCCAATATCTAGGCTATCGGTTTTCGAGCGAGTCTTAAATCAGGGTTGCGCGGCGATTCGGTTTCAATCCTTGGTGGAAAAATATGGCGGGGCAAGTCGGTGAAGTCGTTTTCATGCTGGCTGCAGTTCGTCGCGATGGTGTTTGCGCATGTGTCGGTGCAAACGCCCGTTCGGGACGTGGAGGCCGCGTTCCAAGCGCACACTGCCCGCCACTATCACCTGAGCGCGCGACGGCTGGCGTGCTCGACGCGATTTTGGCGCGAAGGATGACCGGCCGGTTGCCGTTTTCGAGGGCTTGCTCAACGTTATGTCAGCAAAGCTTATGGGCCGCCCCTGCCTCGCCGGTGCGGCCATCCGCCTGCTCGATTAAACCCTCAATTTTCTCTCGCATAAACTGCACGATTGGTCGGCGTTCCGCTCTAACAACTGCGCGCTTAAGCTCTCGATAGAGTTTGATCCCATGGCGCAGTGACCCACCTATTTCGAGATCGCGCCTGCTCGGATAACAGATCAGATGCTCGCCTGTAGGATGCCAATAATGCCCAGTGCCACCGACGTTTTCGATCGTGGCTACATGGACGCTGCGTTTTGGAACGAACTCGACGGAGCCGGGTGCTACTTCGTGACCCGCGCCATGAAGAACTATCACCTGGACTCGGTGCAAAAGCGGATCGATCCGACTCCGGAAATCTTCGCCGACGAACTTTTACTCCTCGAAGGCAAGCGAAGCTATGTCGTGAACCCTATCGCGCTTGAAACCTACTCTCGCGAGTGCCACCTACACCGCCTGATTCATCGGACGATAGGCTACCGTGGATTTTTACCGGACAGTAGTGCGCGCCGGTATTGTTCCGTCGCGCAGCAAGCAATCAGCAATCATCGCGTACGTCTCCGGCACTTCCGCCGCACCAGCCGACTGCGAAGTCGTGTATGGGGAGCGTGGTGGCAATGGTTGCTATTGGCGTCATCGCGTCTTAGGCCTCGATCTCGTCATCATGCGGTGTCGAGAAGTGCTGCACCTGATGTTGCTTTTCCCCGGTTCGAGCAGGTCGCTTGAATTATTGTTTGTCGAGGGGACATCGCTGGGCGGCCCGCCATATTGGTATCGGTGATTTGGTGGACGCGGATTGAAGTGGTTGACCCTGAGCCAAGTTGATAGATCGCCAGGCTTGGCTGTCACATTGCTGACACCATCTGCAGCATACACACGAAAGCTGCACGATAGTTTGAAGACAAAATCATTCCCGTACATTCATTTTTTTCGCCCGACTGGAGACGATCATGCTGCCGACGCCGCGCGCCGACCTCAAGCCGAACACCGCCGACTTCGAGCGCCTGCCGCTCGTCAAACCGACCGGCTTTCGCGAGTACGACGCCCGCTGGCTGTTTCCAGAGGAAATCAACCTGATGGGGCTCAACGCCATCGGTTTGGGCATGGCCGTCCTGTTCGACGAACGCGGCGTCAAAAAGCGCATCGTCGTCGGCCACGACTTCCGTTGGTATTCAGGCTCCGTCAAGCAGGCGCTCATCAACGGACTGATCATGGGCGGCTTTGAGGTCCACGACATCGGACTCGCGCTTTCACCGATGGCCTACTACGCCCAGTTCGCGCTCGACGTCGAGGGCGTCGCGATGGTCACCGCCAGCCACAACGACAACGGCTGGACTGGCATCAAGATGGGCATGAACCGACCGCTCACCTTCGGCCCCGATGAAATGACACGTCTCAAAGAGATCGTGCTCTCGGGCAGCTTCAAAGCCAAGCCAGGTGCTGGCAGCTACCACTTCGTCGAAAACTTTGGCGAGCGCTATATCGCGTCGCTGACCGACCGTCCCAAGCTGAAGCGCAAGCTGAAAGTTGTCTGCGCGTGCGGCAACGGAACGGCCGGCGCGTTCGCCCCTCAGGTGCTTGCAGCCATCGGTGCCGAAGTCATCCCCCTCGACGTCGAACTCGACCACTCGTTCCCGCGCTACAATCCCAACCCCGAAGACATGAAGATGCTTCATGCCATCGCCGACGCTGTCAACAAGCACAAGGCCGACGTCGGCTTGGGCTTTGACGGCGATGGCGACCGCTGCGGCGTCGTCGACAACACGGGCGATGAAATCTTCGCCGACAAGGTGGGCGTCATGCTCGCCCGCGACATCTCGGCAATCCATAAGGACGCCAAGTTCGTCGCTGACGTGAAATCCACCGGCCTGTTCCTGACCGACCCGGTCCTCAAGGCGCAAGGCGCAACGACCGTCTACTGGAAGACTGGCCACTCCTACATGAAGCGATACACCCACGAGATCAAAGCCCTCGTCGGCTTCGAAAAGTCGGGGCACTTCTTCTTCCAGCCCCCACTCGGTCGCGGCTACGACGATGGACTCGTCGCAGGCCTTGCCGTGCTCGACATGCTGGATCGCGCGCCCACCAAGACGCTCGCCGACCTCAAGAACGCCCTGCCCAAAACCTGGGGCTCGCCCACCATGTCACCTCATTGTGCCGATGAAGCCAAGTACGGCATCGTCGACAAGGTCATCGCCCACTACACGGACATCCTCGCCAAGGGTGGCAAGGTCGCTGGCCAGAAGGTCATGGACTGCATCACCGTCAACGGCGTCCGCGTCGTACTCGAAGACGGCACGTGGGGCCTGATCCGCGCATCATCCAACAAGCCCGAACTGGTCGTCGTCGTTGAAAGCCCCGTTAGCGAAGCCAACATGTGCGCCATCTTCGCCGACCTCGACGCCACCCTCGCCACCCACCCCGAAGTCGGCGCGTATAACCAGAAGATCTAGTGTTCTGAACCGTTCAGATGATTCCCAAGTTTGGGCAAATCAGTCAGACTGCGGTCATGAGATATGACCTTACCATCAGACTTACGGATGACGATAGGACGCGGCTCGAAGATCTGTTGGCGGATCGCAACCAGCCGAGCAAGGTGGTCTGGAGGGCAAAGATCGTCCTCGCCACCGCTGACGGTCTCGGCACAATGGCAATCATGCGGGCCACTGGGAAGTCGAAGCCGTGTGTCTGGCGTTGGCAGTAGCGGTTTGCTGCCGAGGGCGTCGAAGGGCTATTGCGCGACAAGACGCGGCTGCCGGGGAAGGCTCCGTTGCCCACGAACGTCAAGCTCGCTGTGCTGGCCAAGACTGCGACCGAGACGCCGCCTGACGCCACGCACTGGAGTGCGCGCACGATGGCCAAAGTGATGGGCATCGGCCACACGAGCGTCCAGCGCATCCGGGCCGAAGCCGGTTTGAAGCCGCATCTGACCCGCACCTTCAAGGTCTCCAACGACCCGCTGTTTGAGGAAAAAGTGACCGATGTCGTCGGCCTCTACATGAGCCCGCCGGACAAGGCACTGGTGCTCTGCGTCGATGAAAAGAGCCAGATTCAGGCCCTTGACCGCACCCAGCCGGGCCTGCCGATGAAACGCGGTCGGGCCGCCACCATGACGCACGATTACAAGCGCCACGGCACGACGACGCTGTTTGCAGCCCTCGACGTCAAGACCGGCTTCGTCATTGGCGAATGCCTGCCGCGCCACCGTGCCAAGGAGTTCATCTGCTTCCTGAGGCGCATCGACCGCACCATCCAAAAGCATCTCGACCTGCATCTTATTATCGACAATTATGGCACACACAAAACGCCGGAAGTCGACGCGTGGCTCTCCAAGCATCCCCGCTTCAAACTGCACTTCATCCCGACGAGTTCGTCGTGGCTCAACCTCGTCCAGCGGTTCTTTGCAGAGATCACCGGCAAGCGGATCAGGCGCGGCGTGTTCAAGAGAGTCGCCGAACTGGAGGCCGCCATCCAAGACTATCTCGACCGCCGCAACGCCGACCCCAAACCCATCGTTTGGACCGAGTCAGCGGCGACAATTCTCGAACAAGAAGCCCGCGCCAAAGCAAAGCTCGACGCTATCAAAACTGGGAATCAAGCGAATGAGTCAGAACACTAGCCCGGCTTTCTCACGGTAGCATTTCCGGCGGGCATTGATCTGTTGGCTGAGGCTCGCGGTCGGTCTTCCTCCGGTGAGGACCGCCTTGCGATGATGTCCGCGTTGGCGGACTCTGCGCGCTGATCCGAAGCAGCGAGGGGTGTGGATGTGTCCACAAAGTCGATTATGGACACAAGTCGGGAGCGGCGG
>Ga0247832_1002482_pt1 | contig 28119 bp, 30 predicted proteins | sample LaCruzMarch2015__10_FD_192407 | JGI IMG/M metagenome (GOLD analysis project Ga0247832, IMG submission 192407) | Freshwater microbial communities from meromictic Lake La Cruz, Castile-La Mancha, Spain - LaCruzMarch2015_4m | ecosystem: Environmental > Aquatic > Freshwater > Lake | place: Spain... | reverse complement strand
TTCAGAATCGCCGCCTCGTCCGTGACTACGAGAAATCCATCGAAAGCGCAGACGCCTTCGTCTACCTCGCCTCCCTCCGACTCATGCTCAATCATTACTCCTGATCGCCTTTTCAAACAGGCTCTAAAGCGGATCAGCGTGCCAAGCAACGCCGGAAGCTGCGTGCTGGTCGGTGAATCCACCGGCATTTCATTGAGCACAATCTGGCCATTGGGTTGAATCAAAATACGTTGCTCGTCAGGAATCTCGACCGCCTCCTCTTGCGATACCGTGCCGGGAAGTCCAAGGCTGATATCACTCTCCTGTTTGACAGGTTTCGCAGTGACCATGAAAAAGACCAACAGCAGGAACACCATGTCAATCATGGGTCCCATCTGCATTTCGACAGCTTGGAGGTCTTTGCGGCGGAGTTGCACGAAGGGTTTAGTTGGTGGTTAGGATAGCACGTGTCACTTTTGATAACTGCCAAAGATGACGTTCACGGCGCCAGCTTCGGATGCGATCTTCATGAGCTCTTTGATTTTCTTGCCCTGAGTATTCATGTCGGCGCGGACGTAAATCCGGAGGGGCGGATTTGCCTTGAATCGCATTTTGAGGTAATCGGAAAGTTCCTTTTTGGTGGCTGGATTTTGACCGATGAAATACTGCCCGGTGCCGTCGATGCTGATGATGTCGCGGTTCGAAAGATCGGATGGAACAGCGCCATTGCTCGCGATGGGCAATTTGATGTCCACCTTGATTTGCTCCTTCGAAATCTTGGTTGTAACCATAAAGAAGACGAGGAGGAGAAACGTCATGTCGATCATTGGGGCCAGTTGAAACCCCACTTCGTCCTCGGCTTTTTTTCGCAGTCGCATATCAGGTTCGGAAAACGCTTGTCTTTGGATTCGACCGGCTAGCCCACAGTTTCCGGCGCACCCTCACCGGTCGGTGCAGCATCCTGATAATCCGTACTCGCGCCTTCCAGTTTCAATTCTCCAGAGAGCAGATCGATCATGAATGTGACCCGCTTTTGGATGTCGGCCACGATGATCGTGAGCAGGCTTCTGAAGTAGAAAAAGAGAAACATCGCAGGGATACCGACAAACAGACCGCCCGCAGTCGTGATCATCGCCTCACCAATACCTCCGGCGAGATCTGCGGGTTCGGATTTGCCGGCGGCGAGTGCGTCGAAGCTCGCGATCATTCCGGTGACGGTGCCGAGCAAGCCGAGCATCGGCCCGATCGTGGCGAAGACATTGAGGTAATTCACCCACAACATGAGCTTGGTTTCCTCGTTGGCTAGCGTTTCCCCGGCGGCTTGTTCCATCGATGCTTTGTTGGCAAGATCACGGTCGAAATTCACTTTCAGGAGCGCGGATGCCATGGTTTTAGCAAAGACGTTGGATGACGAGTGGCACAAGGAATAGGCACTCGCCGCGTCGCGCTGCTGCATGTATTGCCCAACAGCCTCGACCTGGGCCTTGGGCATCATCTTTTTACGACTGATCTGAATGAAACAATAGACTGTCACCGCCACGGTTCCGATGGAACAAAGCAGCAATGGATACATGAGCGCTCCGCCAACGATAAATGTATCCAGCAGCGTTTTCGTTTTTACCGGCGCGACCGCCTCGGCGGCGTCCTGTGCCATGCCGATGGATGGCAGGAGCAGCGTGGTGACCACGGCGAACAGCAGAGGCACCCAAGGGGCCATCAGCGGGCGGCAACAACGATTACTTTTTTGACTGGGTGTCTGGTGCATTTTCATATTGGGCTTCATTTTCGGTGTCTTGTTTGAGTTGGTCCTCTGGCAAAGCGGCCAGAAACTCATTGGCTTTGTGGCCAAAGGGAGTTTCAGGATAGAGCCTCACCATGTCGCGTGATGCCTCGATCGCAGCTGGGATGTCGTTGTTGAATTGGTGAACGCTGATAACTCCCCAAAGGCCGCGGGAGGCGGTCGAAACCTCCGAGCCGTAAAAAAGGTAGGGGTAAAGGTAGAGTTCGAGTGCTTCATGATACAGGCGCTCACGTTCCGGCCGCACGTTGATGTCTTCTGTCCACCTGGGATTGTCCGTTTGAAGTTTTACGAGCGCAGCCTTGGCCGCTTCCGCAAGGATGAACTTTGCTTCGATCAAAACCTCTGGATCCTCGGATTCCAAGGCGAGTTGCTCTGCTTCGGAGACCGCGGCAGCAGCATTTCCAGTGGCCACCATGGCGCGCAACCGGCCCTGACGGGCGACGCTCTTGCTTTCTCCGTCATCCCATCCTTTGGCTTCGATGCTCGTAAAGACTTTGAGGGCCTCTGCTGCCCGCGACGCATCCCCACTTTGCAGGAGGAGCAATCCGTAGATGTTTCCGATGCGCGGTGCTGGCGATTCAGGCAAATCCAGCAGTGGTTCCCATGCCCTCCAGAGGACGCTGATTTCCGGGATGTCGGCCAAATCCGGATCATTGAGAAGCTCCTCACGGCTCTCGCTTTCCGCAAACTCGATGCGTTCGATTTGAGCTCTGGGGATGCTGACTGACATTTTGGCTCCGGGTCCCCCTGCAGCCAATGGAACCTCCATGCGGATTTGGCTCTTGTCCACATTGGTAACTTTGCCGGACTTCACCGATTTGGCCTTGTCATTTAGATAGACCGTGTCCACCGGCGTCGGCTTCTGCGCATGGAGCGTGAGCGCCAAACACAGCGTGCCAACAACCAGTCGGAGGAGCTTGGAAAAATTCCGGTTCATGACTCTACAATTGGCCCTCCCAGCGCCTGGAGACGGGAGCGTCCTTGGTCGGTCTCTGGTCTATTCTGGATCGCCTCCAACCTCGTCATTTCATCATAGGTTTTCCGCGCCGCCTCGTTGTCGTTCATCGCCTCGAATGCCTCACCACTCCGGAAATACGCTCTTGCAACCCACTCGGTCCAGCGCCCGTGCATGATATAAATCCGTTGAAAGTACGGGATGGCCAGCTCGGGCTTCTTCTGAGCCATGAACGTCTCACCCGTAAAAAACAACGCCTGCGCTTTTTGTTCGCCGGTTGCGCCCGGTGCAGTGAGCACTGATTCAAATGCCGCCCTCGCATCGTCGTATTCTGCACGATCCGTGAGTAATTTTCCCTTAGTCAAAAACACACTGCCTGCGAGCACGGAGCCGGAGGTTTCCCGTTGGAATCTTGTTAGCCAATCCAGCGCGGCACGCTGGCGATCGCGCTGCAATTCGATATTCGCGAGCGCGTAGAATGCCCGGTCTTTTTGCGGCGCACGCGGATTCCATTTGATCAGATCTTTCCAAATCTGCTCGGACTCGTTGATGCGCCCGGTTTCCTGCATCGCGAGCGCGATGTCTGCCAGGATGAGCGGATTGGTGTTCGGGACATCCGCCAACTTTGACGCCTCGACCATTAACTCTCTTGCCGTGACGGGATCGGTGCGTGCGAACGACCGCCCTTCGGCCCACAACGAGCGCATCGCCAATGTTTTTTGATTTTCCGCAATGGCCTTCTCGTTGAGGTCACGCAATCGGGCGACGTATTGCCGTTGTTCATCCTCACCCTTGTAAAGTTTGGCGAGCGCTTGAAACAAATCCTCGACGGATCGAATGGTCGGATCATTCCCCAGCGACTCGATGGCATCCCAGTAAACGGCGCGTGCCTTATCCGTGTCGTCCGCCTGACGGTGCGTCCAGCCGATCCAATACACGGCTTCCGCGACACGCGGACTGCGAGGATGCTCCGATTGGAATTGCTCAAAATGCGCCCGCATTGCATCCGGATCTTCCAGCAACCGCAGGGCCTGCCCCGTCTTAAACCATCCCTCTTCAAAAAACCGCGTGTTTGCCGGATCGATTTGTTTGTAGGCCGCAATCCCGCGATCAATCTCCCCTTCGTTCATCAGCGCATCGCCGTATAAAATCAGCGCCTCGTCGCGGGACTCATGCCCGGGGTATTTGGCCAGGTATGCAGGCAGTTCCTTGATGCTTAGGGTGTAATCCATCATGGAATGTCCCGCGTAGGCCTTCCGGAACGTGGCAAGACCTGCAAAAGTTCCGGTAGGGTATTTTTCGAGATATGCATCCATCGCATCACGGCATTCAGGAAATTGTTTATTCAGCGAATACCCCATGCCTCTCCAGTAAGCCGATGCTTCGCGCAACTCGTGGTCAGGGTGTTTTTTCGCAAATTCGTCGAACGACACGACTGCTTCGGCATTTTGCTCGGCCAGCAGTTGGCTGAACCCCTTCATGAATTGAGCACGCGCCGCGAAATCCGAGTCGGGAAAACGTTCGAGGATGCTCTCAAACGTGGCAATCGCAGCCAACTTGGTCATTTGCCTGCTGAAGCGCGGTACCGCGCAAATACATGATCATCGGAAGTTGTGGCGACTGCGGAAACTTTTCCTCAAATGCCACAGCCGCCTGCTCGACCCGACTCCAGCGCTCGATTTGCATCCATGACTGCACCAACGTGACCGATGCAGCTTCAACAATCGGAGATGGCGGCATCTTGGTCAGCATTTCCTCCAAAATCAGCGCCGCTTCGCGGTAACGCTCCATTCCGAGAAATGCGGTCGCGAGCCTCAACCGCAACGCGGCATCGAAGTCTTCGATCTTTTCGAAGTTTTCCAACTCCCGACGGACTTTCGTGATCATCTGTCTGAGGTGGAACTTGCGGTAGCTGTCGCTATTCGGCTGAGCCTCGGCCGCGGCGAGCGCACGTTCCATCTTTTCCAACCGGTTTTGTTGGTGTTTCAGGAGCCGATCTCTGCTCCACACACGCTGAAGGCAAATGATCGCATCGCGGTAGCGACCTTGCTCTAAAAAGTTGGATCCCAATTGCAGCGAAAGCGTCTGAAATGTCGCGATCTGGAGCATGTCGCCGATCCTTGGAAACTCATCCACCACCAAGGCCATAGCTCCTTCGTTGTCTCCCGCCTCCAGCAGCGCGTAGAGCTGGAGCACCGTCGCGCGCCCACGGTTCTCGCCTTGCAGATACGGTTTAATCTGGGCAAACCGGGCTGCCGACTCGGCAAACTGACCTTCTAACAAAAACGTCGTTCCAATCAGGATCTGCGCCTCAGGAACCTTTGTTGCACGCGGAAAATCCCGACAAAACGCCTCAAATACAGTCCTCGCTTCTGGAAATTCGTCCGCCTGCATCAGGCAAACGCCTTTCCAGAACGAGAAACCTCTTTCTGTGCGGGTGGCAGGGGCGGCGGGGAGTCCAAGGCCTGAGCGATGGCATCACTGGCCTCTTCGAACTTCTGCAAATTCAGCAGACTGACTGCCAACGGGTAGCGCATTTCGGCATTTGCATCGGCAGCCTGAGTCGATGAGCCAAAGTCCTGCTTAAACTTGTTAAACCCGGCGGCCGCCCCGGCATAATCGCCCTCGTTGAAACAGCGTCTCGCATCGAGAAACATCTCGTCTGCCGTGAATTGCGGTGCCGCCACCGCATCCTGCCCAAACAAAGGCAGGCAACCCGCTGAAAACAGGAACAGCAGGGCAGAAATGAGGCGGAGCCGTGAGGAAAACAACATGAAAGGTCTTAGCCCGGTGAGGTAAGCAGGTTCCGGGCAAATTGTGTTGTGATAATATCGACACACAGAAAAATGTCAAAACAGTCGCCTTGGCCGCACCGAGTGCGCCGCTCAATGGCCATGAAATCCGTGCGTCTGCGCATGATCAACCTGTTAGTCGAACCTCAGGGCTTTGACAGGATCCAGCCGCGCTGCAAACCATGCCGGAATCAACGCAGCCACCGAACAAATTGCAAAAGCGCTGATACAAATAATCGCAACATCCGACGGGATCACCTCCGCCGGGATTTCGCTGAATTGATAGACCGAGGCAGGAAAAATCTCGATCCCGAGAACCGTCGCCAAAAATTGACTCACCTCGTTCCGATACTGGATGAGAGTCATCCCCATTGCGAGGCCGGTGAGCGTGCCGAACACACCGACGACCATGCCTTGGGCGAGGAATACGCCGATGATCTGGCCCGTTTGCGCGCCCAATGCCTTGAGAATCCCGATCTCGCGGGTTTTTTGCACGGTCACCGTGATCAGCGTGTTCATGATTCCAAAGGCCGCGACAAGGATGATGAACATGAGGAGAAAAAACATGACGTTTCGCTCCATCTTGATCGCATCGAAAAGCTGCTTATTCGTATCCACCCACGTGAGCGCAAGGTATTCCGGGCCGATGGCTTGCATGATGTCGCGCTTGATCACATTCGATTGAAAGGGATCGGTCGTCCGGACGGCAAGGCCGTGGATATCGCCATCCAATCCGTATAACTCCTGCCCGATATGCAGCGGCACGAGAATAAACTCGCTGTCGTAAAGGTAGCGCCCGCTCTCAAAGATCCCGCTGACGATCAACTGGGTCGGCAGGATCATCTGGCGGATTTCATCCAGTTCCGCCGAGTCTGCGGCCTCACCGGAACCCTCAATCCGGTCGAGTTCCGACATCACGGCGTCAATCGACTCGGGCGAATACAACGTGAGTTCATCGCCGACCGCCAGTCCCAAGCTGCGCGCCAACTCGGACCCCACAATGCACTTTTCTCCGTCCAGATCGAGCGACCCGCTCACGATGAACTGCGTGATGTCGCTGATCTTGTTTTCGAGTTCCGGATCGATGCCACGGATCTTCGGAGCCAGCCGACGATTTTGGAATTCCGCCAAAATCGGCCCCTGCATGAAAGGTGCCACCGCCACCACCTCGGGCACCGCTTCGATCTTTTTGATCAATGCATCCCACCCCTGCAGCACACCGCCACTCGTCACAATGACATGGGCATCAAATCCAATCACCTTGCGTTGGAGTTCACGCTCAAACCCGGTCATCACAGAAATGACAAGGATCAGAACCGTGATACCCAGCGTGACACCGAGGATCGAAATGAGCGTAATGACGGAAACGAATGTGCGCTTCGGTTTCAAGTAGCGCAGGGCGAGGAAGATACTGAGGGATGGATTTACCATTGAGGTGACCGAGCCAATCCGGCGAATGCTGCCGCATCAAGCGAAAAGACGTGCGTGATCAATCGTCGCCGAAAAATTCCTGATGTTGTTCAAAACAATATCGATCCGTCATGCCGGAAAGGTAATCGCAGACTGCGCGGTGCAGCCCCTCTGATTTGATTCGACGGGTTGCCTTGCGGCCCAGCAGGGATGGGGTTTCGACGAGGCGCTTGAAAAACGACTCGAGCAGCTTGCACCCGCGCTGATTGGCATTTGCGACCTTGGGATTAAAATACAAGTTTTTGAATAGGAATTTCCGGAGTGCAGCATTCTGTTTGCGGAGTTCCGGGCTGAATCCGATGAGGCGGGCCTTCTGCGCGCGCACGGCATCCACGCTATTCACACCGGATTTTTCGATCGCGCGGGCGCTTTGAATCACGATGTCTTCGACCTCGCGATTGACGATGCAGCGGATGATATACCCGCGCTGCTCGTGGGGTTTGAAGTGGCGGAACTCGGGCTCTGCCAGACTGCGAGCCTCCGCCCAGATCGGCAACGCCTCCAATGCCCCGGTGTCGAGCAATCCGGAATCCAGCCCGTCATCAAGATCGTGGCTGGAATACGTGATCTCGTCGGCAAAATCCGCCACCTGTGCCTCGAGCGACGGCGACAAGTAGGTGGAACCGTCCGGCCTCACGTAGCTGGAGTCATGTTTTTTCAACCCTTCGATGACCTCAAACGATAGATTTAATCCCGAAAAGCGCGGGTATTTTTCCTCAAGCATCGAGACCACGCGAAGGCTCTGAACATTGTGATCAAAGCCGCCGTGTCCCTTCATCAACCGGTCGAGCGTTTCCTCGCCGGAGTGACCGAATGGCGAGTGCCCGAGGTCGTGCGCCAAGGCAATCGCCTCCGCAAGATCCTCATTCAAGGATAATGCACGGGCAATCGTGCGGGCGATGGATGCCACTTCGATCGTGTGGGTCAAGCGGGTCCGATAGTGATCTCCCGAACCATTGAGAAAAACCTGGGTTTTACCATCCAAGCGACGGAACGCGGCGGAGTGGATGATGCGGGCGCGGTCCCGCTGAAATGCCGTGCGATAGGGATGGGCGGACTCCCGCACCGTGCGACCCAGCGTCTCGCCTGCTTTCACGGCGAACGCACCTAGCGTCAGCAATTCATCTTTTTCGATCTGCTCTCGCGTCTTGAACATAGCCCTAGGAAAGGTCAGTAAAAATTCTCTTTTGTTCACTTCGGCGTGTGGCTCTGGCGTCCCGCAGAACACACACGATGTCGTAAACCGCCAGCAAAACTGCGGTCACCACCAGCCACCCACACGAGAGCCAATAAATCGCGAAAAAGAGCGGATGTTCAACAAAGAAGTTCCACAGGATAAAACTGCCGACAAAAACCATGCCCAATGCGGCGGACAACAAGACCATCATCGCTTTCCGCCGGGCGGGTTGATCGGCAGCCACTGCGCGCGAGATCAACCAAATTTTCGAGAGCGATCCAGACATGCCTCGATCCACCCTTACGATTGCGCTTCCGGTGCATCGATGCCGAAAATCCTAACGAGTTGGTTTTTTCCTTTTAACTGGTGCTCTCCAAGATCGATTGCATCGCCCTGCTCCTGCCCCAAAGCCAACTGGAAGTCGTGCGACCAAACGAGTCGCTGCCCCATCGGCTTCATGATGCTCTCCATCCGAAAAACCGTATTCACAGCATCCCCGATAATGGTTGCGTCCCGCTGAGCGACCAACCCGATATTGCCGGCTGTGACCGAGCCATGGTGCATCGCAATCGCCACACGCAGCGGAGTTTTTTCGGCCACTGGCCATGCCTTTCCGGACGCTTGAACTATCAGGCTCCGCGCGGTGTTGAGCGCCGACTCAGATTCATTCGATCCGCTGGGAATCCGGGGCCAGTAGGCTAAAATTGCGTCGCCGATGAATTTATCAATCGTCCCGCCACTTTGCTGGATTTGGTTTCCGGCGTGCCGAAACCACTCGCCAAGCGTGCGCGCCACCTGCTCCTCCGGCAACCGCTCTGACATGGTCGAGAACCCCCGCAAGTCGCACACCATAATCGCAACATCCAGCGTCTCGTCCATCCCGGTGTCCGTGCCCGCTGCAAGCGTCACGTCGATCCCGGATCCATCCGAAGAGGCCTCGGTTTGCTCGAACCGGAGTTCGCAGCCACAGATTTTGATGTTCGACCCGTGACGCAGCGTCAGCGGTGTGATCACGCGCCGTCCATCCACAAATGTTCCATTGCGACTGCCGAGGTCCATGATCTGGTATTCGTAGGCATTGTGACACCGGACGATGGCATGCTGCCGCGAAACATGCGGGTTGAATGACAGGCTTACCGTATTGTCACGGCTGCGACCAATCGTCGCGGTGTTCCCGATTTCCACCTCGAACGGGTCGGCTTCCGGAGGAAAAACTTTGATTTTTGCCTGCATTCAAATAGCGGCGCATACCGCTAAGGAAACCTACTATCAGGCCCGGCTGTTTGACAAGGCTGCGTGCGGGACCGACGCACAACGCGTGCAATTTTTGCCCCGCTGTGCGAGAAATCCGCCGTGGAGCATCCATCACCAACGATCCTTACGGCGGGCATTGCAGCGCTGATGGTTGTGGCGTGGGTCGCGCATCCGACCGTGCGGCGATCTCTGGTTGACGGGACAAGGTGCCTAGCGCGATTCCCGGATTTGTGGCGTATGCCGATCCGGTTTGCTCTTGCATACGGGATTTTTCAATGGATTGCCGCAGCGATGTTAGCGTGGCGCGCCGGGGAATGGTCTCCCGCATGGGTGATTGGCGAATATCCGCTCGGCGCGATCAACGGAGACGGATTAGATTGGACTCCTTCGCATTTCATCGCAGCCCTCGGACGCACATCGGCCCTCGGGAACGATTTGGTTACCCCGTTCCCGCTCTCGGCGGTGCTTGTGGTTTGGACGGTCCTATTTTCTCGCCCGATCATCGTTCAACTTTTTCGGACTGCCCGACGGGGCTTTCCGCGAGCCTGGGTCGCGGTGGTTTTGGTCCTCGTTTTTTCAGCGTGTGCGGCGGTGCTAAAGCCAGTCGTTTACCTATTTTTGCCGGAGTGGATCGAGTGGGCACCTATGGACGGTTCGCACGCGATGTTGGCAGCCGAACTTCTGAATGCGGCCGCGATCGTTTTCGAGGTCTTTATTGGGTCTTATGTCACGGTGTTCCTGATGCTGACAGCATTTGCGTGGGTCCGCGGGATCGATGCCGATCGAATGCGGTTACATATCCTGACTGCCCGGAGAATGCGCTATGTGCTGAAATGGACGCTACTGACCGCAGCGCTTGCCGTGCTGCTCATGGTCAGCCCAATCATGCCGGGCGTCGAGCAGTCCGCCATCGTCGCTTACCTCGGCATCCTGCTTCTTTTCTTTCCCATGCAGGCAAATCTCGCGTTTCATAACCGTTCGCTGCGCTCGGCGCTGAGGTCCAGTGTTTCACTCATGTTGAAAAACCGGGCGGTGCTCGCCTTTCTGATCGGCGCATGCAGTGCGTTCCTCCTCCTCGCTGGCGGGCAATCCTTCGCTCACGGCGAGGTATCCGGCGACTCCCCTGCGCTGGGTGTGGATCTCGTCTTCGGAGTGATCAACGCGACACTCTCAGGCTGGCTAATTGCTTCGTGGGTGTGTTTGTATCGGCGTCTCGGGCATGCCCGCCGCCCGGTTTCATATTGAATGGATCGACCACCATGCAGCACCACCAATCCTCCCCCTCACCTTTGATTCCGAACGCGCTGACGATCGATCCACGCGGTGGCCGCAGCCAGTCGAACCTTGCTTTTGCTCTACGCAAGTTACCACCTGACCGGCGGGCAGACGCACTCGCGTTTTATGACTTTTGCCGACTGGTTGACGATATCGCCGATGCACCCGGCATTCCGCAATCCGAGCGGCAGGCCGCATTGGACGCGTGGAAAATTGCCATTGTCTCCGCATCTGACGAACTTCCCGAAGCGCTGGCGCAGTTGGTTATCCGCCATGAAATCGACCCGACGCTACTGGTGGCGGTGGTGGATGGGGTCTCGCGGGATATCGAGCCGCTGGCATTCCATGATTTCGAGCAACTTCGCGGGTATTGCTGGCAGGTGGCATCAGCGGTCGGGCTTGTGAGTATCCGGATTTTTGGCATTCCGGCCCCGCACGGTGTCGAATACGCCGAAAACCTCGGGATTGCGCTGCAGCTTACGAATATCATCCGGGATGTCGGAGAGGATGCGAGCAATGCACGGGTGTATCTTCCAGAGGATGAGTTGCTCCGGTTTGGTGTCACAAGGGATCAAATTTTGTCAAAACGCGAATCGGCGGCCTTCGACGCGCTCATCAATTTTCAGATCTCCCGCGCTCGATCCTACTATGACCTCGCGGAGGCGTGCGCGCCAACGAACTGGCCGGACGCCATGCGACCATCCCGGCTGATGGCAAAAATTTACTCGGAGCTCTTGGAGAAAATCGCATCAGGCCGTCAATCCGTGCTCACCAAACGCTATCGCCTATCCTCTGCCGAAAAACTCTGGCACCTGTTGCGGACGTGAATCTTCGGCACAACGCCATATATTTCGCCCGTTTTCCATTGACCAGCACCCATCCTGCTGCGATTGCCGAGATACTATCATGAACTGGAAATCACCGATGCGTTGTTTTTGTCTTGGCTTGATTGCTGCGCTGGTGGGGTTTCGCCTCGTTCCGGCCGATGCTCACGCCGCCGCGCCGACCTTTGAACCGCTGCGGGTCGCATTTTGGAATATCGAGTGGTTTCCCGGCAAGCGTCCGGACCCGACGGCGTGGGAGGAAAAAGACCACGTCCCGCTCGTTCACGCGATGATCAAAGAAATCAACGCCGACGTCCTAGGAATGGTTGAAATCCGCAACGAAGAGGCAGCCAAGCTCGCGGTGAGCGTGATCGACGGAATGGCCGTCAACGTCTGTTCGCAGTTTTTGCAGGATGATGGATCAGTCGGCATGCAACAACTGGCCATCGCGTCGCGCTTGACTCCAGTCAGCGCATGGGCCGAGGCCTGGGTGCCACGGTCCGGCGTGAAACTGCCGCGCGGGTTTTCTTTTGCGGCTTATCCCATCGGTCCCGACACGGTGGTCTTGGTTTATGTCGTTCATCTCAAAAGCAATCGCGGCGAAATCCAACAAAACATCCCCGCCCGCGAAGCATCGACCAAACAACTGCTCGCCCACGTCAAAAACATGCAGGAAATCTACCAATCCGGCTACGCCCACGTCGCAACGGTCATCGGCGGAGATTTCAACACCTCGTTGGACGACGAGCGTTTCCGGAGAGAAAGCACCCTTCGGGACATAAAAAACGCAGGGTTCACCTGGGCATGGGAAAAGACTCCTGCGGATCAACGCATGACGCTTCCAAGCCAACCGCAGATGGATCCGACTCGCGAGGCATTCCCACCCACCAGCTTTGATCACATCTTTGTTCAAGGAGCGAACATTGTGAAAATGGAAGCTTTGGCGACCGCGCCACTGGCCAGTGACCACCGACCCGTGGTCGCCGATCTTTTGATTCCGGTCCGTCCCACGCCGCCCGCAGCACCCATTGAGAGCTCGACCGGCCCTCAATAATGGCTAGAACCGGGTAGCCGCGCGAACCAAGGAATTTGTGTATCCGGCCTCGCGCAGGGCGGCGACCAGCGCATTCCGCGACGATGCCGAATCGGGGAACAGTTTGAGTGCGTCGATGAGTTCGATTGTGAGCTGGTCGAGCACAGGGCGAATATCGTCTTTCAAGCTCAGCGGGCCCCAGGTTGGCAACGTGCCACCCCTGCTCCACACACGGATGAGTTGCTCTTGGCGGGTGCGGGAAGCAAGAATTTGTGCCGCAAAAAACCGACTCGCCAAGTTAGGATCGACCCCAGCCTTGGTGGCGGCAGAGACGGCCTGCGCCAGCACCTGCTGCTCACGCGCGGCATCCAGAACCGGCGCGCTGCTTTGGAATTTGACCCACGCCACTTGATCCGCGATCGCGAGCCGCCGAAGCATCGCATTCGCCAACCCAGCAACCTCGCCCGGTGGGTTCACCACCGGAGCGGTCGAACACCCGGTATTCGCAACGAACGTTGCGGTGAGCAGAACGATGGCGATGGCGCGAACTCGGGAAAACATTTGCATCACAGCCACGGAAAATAAAAGTCACCGCGTTGTCGAGGACGGGATGAAAACCGCCTCACACACCTCACGCCATCCATCAAAGTTCCAAGTGTTCGGAAACCCGCGGCACTGCTCAGGTTTGACCGCTTGAATCGTGCAGTCGATCCCCTCCAGAAAGATGCACTCGCCGTTGGCCTTATCGATGAGCGCGAGACCATCTCTTTGGGGGCGGAGCCGGGTCATGGTTTGGATAAACACGTCCTCGGTCAGCCCGAGATGCTTTGAAATCTCAGTGATATCGTCCTCGGAAACCCGCACAAAACCTGGCCAGCGACAACAATTCCCACAACGTTGGCATTGGTAATGTCCGTCCACTTTGGGCGTTGCCGGGAGTGCTTGGAATCTGGTAGTTTCAACCGCATGAGACTTTTGGTGATCGGCGGGTGCGGCTTCCTCGGTTGCAATTTTATCCGCTATGTTCTCGGTCATTATCATGCTGAGTTCATCACCAACGTGGATGCAGAAGTCCACCCCGGCAATCATCAAAACCTGAACGAAGTGCCGGCGGCCTTCGGAGAACGCTACGAATTCTTCCACGCCGACATACGTTCCGCCGAATCGATGGCTGAGATTTTATCCCATCACCGGTATTTTGCGGTCATTCATTTCGCGTCGAAATCCAGTGTTTCCGAAATCCAGTCATTGATTGAAACCGCCGCTCGCCACCGGGTTAAGCGGATTGTTCATGTCGTGAGCGGAGCGCCAGAGTTGGTGCCACCACTTGTTGAATCCACCGCGCAACCGATCGATATCGAATCCATGGTGCTGACGAGTGACTCCGTTTACGGCCCCAACCAGTGGGCATTGGCACCGCTGCCGACGAGAATTCGGCGGATTTTGGAGGGAGCGAGCTCCACGACCGGACCATTGCAGGACTGGCTGCACGTGGACGATCTTTGTTCCGCCATCATGTCCGTGATGCTGGAAGGGGAACCCGGCGCGATTTACTCGGTCGGCCCTGATGATGCCATACCGGACAGCGTTCTCGAAGATTGGATTTTGGCTGCGGTGGAGCGCTCGCCGACGGAATCAACTAATCCCATTCCTCCCCTTCCCGCAGCCGTCGGTGACTCATCAAAACTACGCGGTTCGGTCCACTGGCGTCCGATCGTCAACCCAAGAGACGGCATACGCGATGTCGTCCGGTGGTTTTTGTATTATCGCGCCCGATTAATTCCATAAAATGAAACCTGAAGAGCAACCGCCGAACAAACGTATCGCAGTCATTGGCAGTCGTGGACGACTTGGTGCGGCATTGATGCGAGCATGGGCCGAGCGCTACACGATGACCGGCTTTGCACGTCCCGCGTTTGATCTCCTCCGGCCGGAATCTATCGATGAATGCCTCCGACCCCGTGACTTCGACTGGGTCATTAACTGTGCGGCGAACACCAACGTGGATGAATGCGAAAAAGATCCGGAGGCGGCATTCGCAGCAAACGAGCGGGCGCCGCGCCACATTGCACGCAACAGCCGGGAGCGGGGAGCACGCCTTCTCCACGTCAGCACGGACTATGTTTTCGATGGGAAAAAATCTGAACCGTATTCGGAAACCGACGCGGTGGTGCCGATAAGCATTTACGGCGAATCGAAGGCGGCCGGCGACACCGCAGTCCTAGAGGAGGCCCCGGATTCGATCATCGTGCGGGTCTCATGGGTGTTCGGTCCGGAAAAACCGAGTTTCATCGACGGAATTCTCAATAAGGCGCGCACTGACCCCAAAGCATCTGCTGTGGCTGACAAGTGGTCCAGTCCCACCTACACCGAGGACATGGCAGATTGGCTCGCAGCACTCATCGAGCAAAGCGCTCCGGCCGGGTATTACCACCTTTGCAACACAGGCGGCTGCACTTGGCGAGACTACGGCGAATACGCGCTTCAGTGCGCACAAGCCGCCGGCATCCCGCTCCAAACGACATCGGTGTCGCCAATTTCGCTGAAAGACATTCCTGCATTTGTTGCGCAGAGGCCGATCAACACCGTTCTGGATACTTCGAAGTTTTCCCGGACAACCGGGATATTTCCCCGGAGTTGGCAGAGTGCCGTTGAGAGTTACATCGCATCGATCGCCGCACGGGAAGCCGCGTGACGACAACGCCCGAAAGCTGACCTTCCCGTCACTTGGTCCGAACCCTGCCGTCGGCAAATAGCAGATTCGGACGCCCCCGATGCACCGGCTCAAAATCCATTACGAGGAGGATTTTCGAGCTTGGCGGATAGCGCAAACCCCGCCGGGTGAAGATCACCGGACTGCTGGCCAATTCGCCATCCAACATTGGCCTCCATTCATAGCTAGAGCCCCGTTTTTTGAAGTTATCAAATGTCCGCCGATCGGTGGGGCATCGCAATCCCTGCTCGGTGACTCCGTATTCACCCAACACGCTCAGCAGAGTTCCTGCTTCCTCGGAGGGATCGTAAACCGGATTTGATGGATCGGTCTCGATGATTGGAAACCGGTTGTCGTTATCTGCGACGTAGGAGATCACCGCGACTCCGATGTTGCGCAGATTCGTGAGGCATTTTGCGGATTCGGCACCCTCCCGGGCATTTTCGATTGCGGGCGCGGTGAGCGAGACAAGCATTCCGATGATGGCCACCACGATCAACAATTCGATCAGGGTGAAAGCGCCGGATGCCCGCCGCGTGCGATTAATTCTGCTGATCATTCCGGTACGCCTGTTTGCGTTCGATGTATCGTCGGTATCTCGCCGCGCGGCGGTCGGGACCACGGTTCACGTCGCGGTTGAGTTCGCGCTCAATCATCCGTTCCTGCACAGCAGGATCATTCATTCGCTGCTCCATGGCGGCGCGCCGCTGATCTTCAGGAAGCTCGCGGAGTCCTGCAAAAAAGTTGCGCGCTTCGTCGTATTCTTTTTGTGCAACTTCCTTTTCGGCGGGCGGCAGCAGCGCCAACTGCGCCATCATTCGCTCCTCCGCCCAAGCGCGGTTCGATTCACCGCCCTGCGATGCCGACGGCTCTGCGGAGCCACTCGAGGCTCCGGCGCGATTCCGAGTATCTCCCCCAAACGGATTGCCACCTCCTCCCCACGGACGCGAATCATTACCGTCCGCCCGATCTCCGCCCGTTGACCCGTCATCGGGACGAATGATGATCCCGAACACCTCATCCACTTTCCCCCCGGCTCGCGAAACCATCGTCCGAAGTGCACCAGCCGCTTCACCGCCCTCCGGTGCCTTGGCAAGGACGGGATTCCAATCCGCGGGAACCACCACAGCCACACCAGTTTTTTGGACCAGTTGGTCGAGATACGGTTGAAGCAAACTCCCCTCCATCGCTGAGACATTCCAACGGGCACGCCGCACATCCGGCGCGGATGGAAACATATCCTCGCCCCAGCCCCGGACACGAAAGAATCGGAATGCCGGATTGCTTTCGGGGCCTTGGATGGCCGCCGTTGACGCGGCGAGCCCGGCTTTGTCGGGTGCTACAACGTAAGTGACTGACCATCGTCCATCGACTCTCGCTGCGAGCACACTCACGGCTTCCACCGCCGGCACTTTGATTACCGACATCGAGATTTTCGTCTCCGGCGGCACATTGCTCACGATTTTGATCCTGCCCTGCCGTTCGATAGACCGTTGGATATTCGCAAACGAATCATCATACGCCCGAACCGTGACAAGGCCCCACGCGGCGATCCAATTCCATAGCCAGAACGCGAAAAACAGAAAAAATACCCCGGCTAGCAAGCGGAGGCGCATGGGAATCGTCATAGTAGTATTGGGAACCCCGGTTGCGGGCAAAAGTTGCTGAAAGGATTTGAATGCTTGATCTTTTAGGGTTTGGTCTGATACTGCGCGACGATAGTAGTGAATCAGGCTTGTGCAACTCACGTTCTCAAATCCCGCAATTCTTCCGTCTCGCCGATTCCTTTTGGTTCCCATGGCCGAGACCATTTTGCGCTTTGGATATTGTTTGCATGATCTGATTAGTGCGAATGCCGCCGATTCCGGGCTGAAGGGCCGGGAGGCGGAGCGCCCTTACACCACACACCAAACCATCGCGAATTCATGCGCTGAGCAGCAGAACTCCCGTTCGATAATCGGTCTCCTGCAAGCCAGTAAAAAAGTCGCGAACAAATACAGTTACGCAATCCATGTCAACGAATTACACAGACGAAAAATCCAATCAGTCATCCTCACGAGGAGGCCGCAGGCCCCGCCGACGCTCGGGTAACGATTCCCGCGGGCAATCGAGTTCATCGGGCTCCAGCCCGGTCTCACGCGGTCCCCGCAAGCCACCAGCCAAGCTGACACTCTGGGAGAAAATTCTCGCTTTCCTCACCGGAAAGCCATCAACGCCACCCCCCCGGAGGGAAGCACCAGTCATCCGCCAGTCCCGCCCGGCGAACGCACCATCCGCGGATTCCGGCGCAGAAAGGCCGAAACGCGAGCGCAAACCGCGCGAACCCAAAACCGGGATTCGCAAGCCCGAGTCGGTCGAAGTAACGACTCCCCGGGTTTACGTGGGCAATCTTTCCTTTGACGCCACCGAGAGCGATCTCGTTGAATTGTTCAACGGAGTAGGCATTGTTCAAAACGCCGAAATCGTCTCAAACCGTCAAACTCAGCGCTCGAAAGGGTTTGGGTTTGTTCAGCTCCAGACCGTCGAGGAAGCGCAACGCGCGGTTTCCGAACTCCATGATAAAGAATACATGGGACGCAAGCTGGTGGTAAGCGGTGCCAAAGCGGCTGACCGTCGCGACGAGCGAAACTCATCGGCAAACTCTGAACCGGACGCCGAAGCTTCCTCAGAGGCTGAGGCTTCGGAGAATTCTGAACAGCAATAGTCACACATCCCCAAATCCGCTCGGGCCGATCTATCTGGTCGGCCCGACGGGTGTGGGAAAATCCTCACTGGCCTGCGCGATCGCGCAGCAAATCGGCGCCGAAGTCATCGGTGCTGACGCCTTCCAGCTCTATTCGGGGCTGCGTATCCTCACCGCACAACCCTCGCCTGAAGAGCAGGCCAAGGTGCGCCATCATTTGATCGGATGCATTCCGATTGCCCAGTCATTCGACGTGGCCAACTACCGCCAACTGGCTTCGCTCGCAATGAATGAGATTCAATCCCGTGGTGCGGTCCCGATGGTCGTTGGCGGAACTGGATTGTATGTGCGGTCGCTCATCGCAGGGCTTTCCGCGACCCCAGCGGCAGACATGCCCCTGCGTGAAGCTTTGGCAAAACTTGACCTGCCTGCGCTCGTCGAGCGCCTCGTTGGAACCGACCCGACCGCCCCTGCCCTCGTTGACCTGCAAAACCGCCGCCGGGTTGAACGAGCCATCGAAATCTGCGAAACCAGCGGCCGTCCATTGAGCGAATTCAGAGGTCGGGAACTACCTGACGCGACCGGGCTCCTACTCACCCGGGACCGTGCAGATCTGCATGCAAGAATCGCTGGTAATGTTGCGATGATGTTCGACGCAGGCGTGGTGGATGAGGTTGAAGCCGCGAGAAACGCAGGTCCCACCGCGAGCAAAGCAATCGGATTCACAGAAATCTGCGGATTGCTCGACGGGAAGATTTCTGAGTCGGAATGTCGGGAAAAGATCGTGATTGCAACGCGGCAATACGCACGGCGTCAAATGACGTGGTTCCGACACCAAACCCGCTTCCGGGAAATCGATCTGACTACCAATCCCACGGTTCACCAAGTCCTCGACGCAATCAGGCAAGCCACCTGATCGATTGCACTCGCGGCGGCCAACCGGATATCACTCGGGGCTGTTTGGCTTCGGGGGCGCGCCCAAAAGAAATGTGCCGCCATCAAACGATGCAATCTGATTCAGCCCGGTGATCTGGAACTCCTCCACAACCCATCCGTTGCCTTGGTAAAGCGTCACCTCGTCAGAATCGGCCTCCGTGATCAGTGCAACGCGGGTCCATCCGTCCGGTTCCGAAACCGGCAACAGCTTCAGGCCATTATCGGCGGTAAGCCACACCTGCCCATCCTCGCTGCGAGCCACCACAACCAGCTTGTCCGGGTGATTCGGATTGAGCGGATTGGGCAGTAACTTGACCGTGACATAATCCGGCAACACATCACCGTCGCCCGCTGCCACCAACCCGTCGGATGAAATTCCAAATCGTGCGGAATCGACGATCTGTCGATTCGCAATAATCGTCCAGTCCACCGTGGCCGGGTTTTCGGAAGTGGATTCAGTCGCCGTCGCTTCACGCTCGAGGCAGGTCCAGCGGGTGGATCGGTCCCACGCAAACAGCAATCCCAGGCGGCTGCCAGATGCAGAAATCCGCGCGGGGGCCGGATCGCCCGGATCGACTTTTAACTCGCGAATCACCCCCTCTTCGAGATTCACCTCGCGCACGGTGACAGTTTCTCCATTCTCGCCAGCCACCCACACACTCGATCCGTCCGCGCCCGCACCAAGTGTTTCAAGAGACCCTGATCCTTCGAGATCCACCCGTCGATTGGTATCCGGGGAAGTCCAAAGAATTTCGGATGGTTTGTTTTCCAAAATGACGGCCACTTCGTTTTCGAGCGCGGCGATATGAATGATCTTGGATGGAACAGTCCAATCGTGAATGGGTTTGCCCTCCGGCAGTTGAAGCCCGGCGAGTTTCTGCCCATCAGCGACGTATAGCCGCCCGCGATTTAAAGACATCAAATCGCTTGAGACATGGGGGATCGTGGCTACCTGGCTGCCGTCCGACGCGGAAAACACACGGATCGCATCTCCGGATTTTGCAACGACCCAGTCTGCGTCGGCTTGGACCACGGGAGCCGTCTCAACGTCCTCGCCGAGCGGAACGCGCCAAACGATCTTCCCCTCTGGCGATGCAGCGACGATTGTCCAAATCGAATCCGCCGCGACGAGCGCAACGAGGCGGTCCGGCGCAATGAGCATGACGTCCGCGACCACCTGCCAGTCGGCAAATCCGTCCGCAACCCAGTCATTGAAGTGGAATGCAACACCCTCGACTTCGACCCCGCCGACGACATACCCCCGCACGGAGTAGCGCCCGGGCGCGGCAGCCGTGCCGTCGGCGAGTTTGCCATCCCAGCTGGTGATGAACCCATTAAGCCCGATGTCAAACACCGACTTGTCCTGATCAGTCATCAAGGTCCGGACGAGAAACCCTTTGGCGTCAAAAACACCCACTACGAAGCGGCCAGCTAGTTCCGGTGGCGCAAATGTGATGCGGACGGGAGGCGCGACGGGCACTTCCGAGGTGTCGTCTGCGGTCTGCGTCGATAAATCCTCTGCGGACGTCGCATTTTGAGCCGGGAGATTCGCTGCAAGCAACTGGGCACCGGCTATCGCCAGTATGCAAAACCTTCGCAAAATCATTGATACACCTTCCAATTCAAGTCGGGGAACAAGTTGTCCTTGTTTTCACAGACCGCAAGAAACGATTCGTCGAGAGTGTTCGAAATCAGATCGTCGTAAAGCCGATTGAAGCGGAGCAAGTGGTCTTTGGTTCGCCGGGTGGCATACTCGGTCGCAGTTCCCGTTTTCATGAGAAATGCCCAGTCGCTGGACTGTGCGAGCAGGAGTTCCCGCGCCATTTGGCGGAGGACGCGCTCGTTGAGCGGCGTCGGATTTGCCCCAGCCAGTCGCGCCTGCTCGGTCATGCGTCGAGCGGCCGCATGGAGGTGCGGATAAATCCACGCGTTGCAGTGGTCAAGCCACACTTCCCAGTGCCCCTTATTTCCCCAACTGGATGGCGCAGGATTGATCACCTGCTGCGTCGGATTGCGCTCCAAATAGGCACTCGGCGTGTCCAAGCGAAAAACGTCCTGATCGTAAGCCGCCTTGCGCAAAAACAGATTCAAAAACTCCGGCCCTTCAAACCACCAATGCCCGAAAAGCTCGGCATCAAACGGACTCAGCACAATCGGCTCCACCGGAAGGGATGCCGACAACCCGGCGAGTTGGTTCCGCCTGCTCTCAAGGAAATGACTGGCATGCGCCTCCACCGCACCAGCCGCCCACCCCCGATTATACAGGTCTTTCGGTTGGTTTCCACCCGTGATGCGGTGGTATTTAATGCCAGAAAACCGGCGATGATCGACGGGCATGAAACGCGCCAAATACTCGAGCGGCAAATCCTGCCCGATGTCCCGGTAAAAATCACGGTAGGCGGGGTCTCCAGGATATCCATCCCGCGAACTCCACACTTGGCGACTGCTCTCCCGGTCCCGCCCGAAGACTGCCGGACCGTCGGGCGTGAAATACGGCGAGAAAATGGCAAAACGCGGGCGCGGATTAGCAAACATGACACCGTGGGCGTCCAGCACAGTCCAGCGCACATTTGCCTCTTGCAAGAACGCCCCGACACCGGGCACGTAGGCGCACTCAGGCAACCAAATGCCCGAAGGTCGGCGGCCGAAACACGACGCATAGGAATCGCACCCGATTTGGATTTGTGCCCGCATCGCCTCGGGAAACCCCTGCATGAGCGGCAGGAACCCGTGGGTCGCAGCGCAGGTGATGATTTCGACGACTCCGTCTTCCTGCAATTGTGCAAACGCACCGACGATATCCCGGTTCAGCGTGCCGGTGTAGAATGCAAGCGTATCTTGGAATCTCTCCAAATAAAACTCCGCTAAGCTCCGCAGGTGGGCGTCCGCTGCGTTGCGCTCGATCTCGGCCCGTGCTAACTCAACACCACGAGCCAGATACCGCTCGGTCCGGGTGCGCAGAAGCGGGTCGTTTAACATCGCACACAACGTGGGCGTCATCGTCAGCGTGATCCGACACGGCACCTCGTCCACGACGAGCTGGCGCAGCAATTTGAGTAGTGGAATGTATGTCTCGGCAACCGCTTCGAAGAGCCAGTCCTCCTCCAAGAATTCATCGTGTTCCGGATGGCGAACAAATGGAAGATGCGCGTGCAGGAGGAAGGCGAGCGTGCCGGTTTGCATCAGATATAGCGGGGTGGAAGATCAGATCCGTGGATCGGCAGGAGCGTAGCCAGTGAAAGCCGCGGCCAGCAAGATTAAGTTGCCGCTGGCATCCACCCGTTCTAGTCTTGCAAAGCTCGATTTCCAATGTTCTTCAAATCCACGACTCTCATTCCGGCCGCGGTGTTTCTGTTTTTCGTCTCCCCGGCGGTCCGTGCGACGGACGGCGAAAACCTGATTGCCAAATTATCGGCGGAAAGCCGTCTCGGCACAATGATGCAACAGGTGGTGACCGCCCTCGCAAAGAAAAACTTCGAGCAGGCGCTGGGCCTAATCGACGAGGCCTCAAAAGTTTCGCCCGACGACCCCACGTTGCTAAACGCCCGGGCGGCAGCGTTGCTTCAGATGGAGAAGTATGACGAGGCAAAGGCCATCCTTGAGTCGCTGCTCGCGGAGAATCCCGAGTTTTTCCAGGCAGACTACAATGCAGGCGAAATCCTCTTCCTCCAAGGGGACCATGCCGGGGCTCGTGCACACTTCGAGCGCATTCGTGGAAAATACGGAGACCTGCCACTGCTGCGGTTCAAAATTTTGCTCTGCGATCTCCTTGCCGGAAATGACACTGCGGCCGCCCAAGCCGCCCGTCTATTCCGGTTTCCGGCTGATGCCCCGGCGTGGTATTTTGCCCACGCAGCATTGGCTGCCAAAGCTGGCGATACCCGGGAAGCACGCAAACTCATGGATGTGGCAACCGAGATTCACGGCAAAGATGGGACGGCGCTATTCACCGAAACCATCGAAACCAGCTTCTTCAACAAATAATCCAGATGGCCAAAAAATCGAAAAAGCGTGGTCCTGTCACCATCGTCACAGGCGCTGCGGGCTTCATCGGAAGCGCGCTCATCCACGAACTCAACCAACGCGGCGAGTCGAATATCATTGCGACCGACATTCTCGGCCAAGACGAAAAATGGCGAAATTTGAGCCCGCTGGCATTTTTGGACTACGTGCAAGCGGACGAGCTCATGCAACGAATCGACTTCGACGACGCGTGGGCATTCGGTGACGTGCGCGCCGTCTATCATCTTGGGGCCTGTTCCGCGACCACCGAAACCGATGGCGATTACCTCGTCAAAAATAACTACCGATACACGCAGCGCTTGGCCGAGTGGGCACTCGGGCGCGGCGCACGATTTGTTTACGCCTCGTCTGCTGCAACCTACGGCGATGGCGCACAAGGGATGGATGATAAGAACGCGAACATCGCGCGCCTGCGTCCATTAAACCTTTACGGGTATTCGAAGCAGCTTTTTGACCTCCATGCCCAGCGCCGCGGTTATCTCGACCAAATCATCGGGGTTAAGTATTTCAATGTTTTTGGCCCGAACGAATACCACAAAGGCGACATGCGCAGCCTGGTCTGCAAAGCCTATGAGCAAATTGTGCAAACCGGGAAAATCCGCTTATTCAAAAGCTACAAACCCGAGTATCGCGACGGGGAACAAATGCGGGACTTTGTTTATGTGCGCGATGCCGTGGCCATGACACTGCACTTGGCCGATAACGAACACGCGGGCGGATTGTATAACGTCGGCTCCGGGGTGGCTCGCACGTGGGTGGACCTCGGCACTGCCATTTTCTGGGCGTTGGGACGCGAGCCGCAAATTGAGTTTATCGAAATGCCGGATTCGATTCGCGATCAATACCAATACTTCACGTGCGCAGATATTTCCAAATTGCGCGGGACCGGGTATGAATCGCCGACGATCACATTGGAGGATGCCGTGACCGACTATGTGACACGCTATCTGGTTTCCGGAAGCCGCCTTGGCGACGAAGTTTCGGATTGAATTCGCATGTGACCTTTTCCCCTCGACACCCCCTGATCAAGCGAAGGTATACGGCGCTGCTGGCGACGTTGCTCTTCCTCATGATCACGGCTCCCCTCACCCCGGTCATCCAGCGTCTCTTCCCGATCTTGCATGGCTCCGCCGGAATCACGCCGCAAACGTTGATTCTTACATTGGTGACGGCTTGGACGGCTTGGCATAACCTGCAATTCCGATTCACTCCCATTCTGATTGGCGCTGTGACCGTCGTTACGCTCGGCATCTTGAGCGTCTTCGCCCATGCGAGCTTCATCCAAGTCCACCTTCTGGCACAGATCGTCTTTCTGGGATTCGCAATGGTCCCGTTATTGCGTGAGATTTTGAGTACGCGGAATGTTGATACCGACACACTTGCGGGCTCTGTTTGCATCTACCTGCTCCTCGGAGTTATCGGAGGCCTTGTGTTTGCGCTGATTGAAGCGTCCACACCGGGCAGCTTTTATGTCGCATCCGAGCTATCCACCGACAAGGGCAGCAACTTGGTGTCTGATCCCGGCCTGATCATTTACTTTGCCTTCGTGACGCTTACGACGGTGGGATACGGTGATATCATGCCCGCCACCGAGGCCGCGCGGAGTGCTAGCATTTTGCTTGCGGTGCTCGGGCAGCTCACGCTGGTCGTGCTGATCTCGCGCCTTGTGGGCTTGCATGTGGCCGTAAAAGCACCTCAAAACTGATGAGGCGATGGATGGCACTTTTCGTTCTGGCTATTGCTCTCGGCCTTGGTGGATGCGCAAAAGATCGCCCGATCGTCGATGGATTTTTTGAACGCGGAGGTGTCATCTATCGCGATCGTGAACCGGAAGCATGGGGCAGCCGCAGCACTCTGAACGTGAGAGGATTGGAATTTTAAAAATATGAGAACTATCACTCTGAACCGGATTGCTGTTCTGACCGCAGTCGTCCTCTCCGCCACGCTGCACGCCCAGTCCGTGCCACCCGTTACTATGATCGGCGAAACGACCCTGACCCCGGGAAGCACGCTGGAATTCCGTTTTTCCCAAGCGATGGTCGCGCCGGATCAGCTGGGTGCTGCGGCGACATCACCGGTGAAATTCACTCCAGAACTCCAAGGCGCGTTCACAAAAGGGGTCAAAAAGGGGTCAAAAAGGGGTCAGTCCGCGCATTGCGTCAGAAGATTGATTGATTTCATCTGCGGAATTTCGGAAAAGGGCTGGCATGCCGAGAAAAGTGCGCTTGGAATATGAAGGAGCGGTTTACCATGTGATGAGCCGAGGGAGCAAACGCGGCTTGATCTTTGAGAGTGACGAGGATCGGAAAGTGTTTCTGTTTACGCTTGGAGAGGCTTGCGAGCGAACTGGGGCGGTGGTTTACAGCTACGTGTTGATGGGAAACCATTACCATCTGCTGCTCGGAACGCCGCAGGGGAATTTGGTGGCGACGATGCAATGGCTTCAGAGCACATATACGGCCAGATTTAATGCGAGGCATCGGCAGTGTGGGCATGTGTTTGCGGGACGCTACAAGGCGATACCGATCCAGGAGGACGATCCGAGTTATGGCCGAATCGTGAGTGACTATATTCACTTGAATCCGGCGCGCGCCGGGTTGGTGTGCCGGGAAGGCGAAGCCAAGCTGAAAGACTACCCTTGGAGCAGTTTCCCTGGGTTGTGTGGATTTGCAAAGCTGCCGGGGTGGGTTGATGGGAAGAGCGTGTTGAGTTGGCATCATTGGGAGATCAGTCGCAGGAGAGACCGTTCTGCGTATTGGAAATATCTCGAGAGCCGCGCTTTGGAGGGAGAGGAGACGGAGGATTTGAAGGATTTAAGGAGGGGGTGGTTTCTGGGAGGGGGGGATTTTCTTGAACGGCTGACTGGCGTTGTGAAGGAAGCGCTTGGTGAGAAGAAACGGGAGAGCTTCGGCGGAGAGGCGGTGAGTCGTCATGACGAAATAGAGGCCGGGAGACTGGTGGAGGCCGGAATGAAGGCGCTTGGGTTGGCGGGGATCGACGATGCGCGGAAGCTTCGAAAGAATGACAAACGCAAACAGGCTCTTGTGTGGTTGGTGAAAAGCCTTACGGTGGTCGGACATGAATGGATCCTTGAACGCTTGGAGATGGGGCACCGAAGCAATGTCACGCGAGCGATGGCTGAGTTTCGAAATGGCGGGACGAGGGAAATACGATCACTCAAGGCACAAATGATCCAATGCGCGGACTGACCCCTTGAGGGCCAGTTGGCCACCACCCGTAATCTTCTTCGCAGTGCGCCTCTGCGCATGCTGGCGCCCCTGAAAGCCACTACCAAAGGCCATTTAACGGTGTGATATAGCTGCAAGTGCCGTCTAATGGATTACGGCAGCGCTGAAGCGATAGGAAAAGTTCTTCACATTTTGTTGACAGGACTGCAATAACGCCTTTCGCGATACCGCGAGGGCCACGTCGACCGGCGGTTTGTAACATGTTCGCGCAGGTCACTGTGACTTCGCTTTGCCGCTTCTTGTGGCGCTTCACCTCGTGGCAAGATTTTCACAATTGGATATTTGCGGATGGGATTAACGCTGATTACCTTGAACTCTTATGTTCTTATTCGCAGCCTCCTACACTGACCCGACGTTCATTACTTATTTTTTCTTGGTCCTTGCGGTGTTGCTGGCGCTGAGTTTTGAATTTGTGAACGGGTTCCACGATACAGCGAATGCCGTGGCAACCGTCATCTACACAAATACTCTCAAGGCGACACCGGCCGTCGTGTGGTCGGGGATTTGGAACCTTATCGGGGTTCTCACCTCATCTGGCCTCGTAGCGTTCGGTATCGTCGCGCTGCTTCCGGTCGAACTCGTCCTGAACATCGGCTCGGCTGCGGGATTCGCGATGGTTTTCTCCCTACTGATATCCGCCATCCTTTGGAATTTAGGGACATGGTATTTCGGTCTGCCTTCTTCAAGCTCTCACACCCTGATCGGTTCGATCCTTGGCGTTGGTCTCGCCAACGCGCTCATGGGACCAACTCACTCGATGACCGATGGAGTGAACTGGGCAAAAGCTCAAGATGTGGGTCTCGGTTTGCTCATTTCGCCAGTGGTGGGATTTTGCGCGGCCGGCCTTCTGCTGCTTCTATGTAAGTTACTGATTAAAAACCCCTCCCTTTACAAAGCACCGGTCGGTAAAACTCCGCCCCCGTTGTGGATCCGGGGCATCCTCATGCTTACGTGTACTGGTGTCAGCTTCGCCCATGGGTCAAACGACGGACAAAAGGGAATGGGACTGATAGTACTCATCCTAGTCGGCATCCTTCCGGGCACGTATGCTCTCAAAATGGATGCTGACCAACCGACGTTGGCCAGTGTGTCCGAAACCGCTAAGAGTCTCGGTCCAGTTTTTGCCGAATTGGGCGAAAACATGACACTTACGAGCGCGGAGGCCAACGACACTTTGGCTGCATTCATCAAACCGTCTGGCACCATCTCACCGGCTGTATACTCAGCCCTTGCGGATCAATGCGATGACTTGTCCAGTAGGCTCGGAGCCACTAACACACTCGATGATTTGCCAAAAGAGGAAAGGGGAGAAGTCCGGTCTGACCTTTATCTCATCTCAAAATCCATTGCCAAACTCAAAAAGATCGGCAGCGCTCTCACGGTGCCAGATCTGGCCAGAGCCGCCGAACTTCAAAAAAATGGAGAAAAACTCACGAATTTTATCCCCGACTGGGTAAAGTATGCCGTCGCTCTCGCACTCGGTTTGGGGACTATGATAGGATACAAGCGAATTGTGGTTACGGTAGGCGAAAAGATCGGAAAGGACCACCTCACCTACGCCCAAGGGGGATCTGCCGAATTGGTTGCGATGTCCACCATTCTAATCGCAGATCATTTCGGATTGCCGGTGAGCACTACCCATGTGCTGTCATCCGGGGTAGCCGGCACAATGGCAGCGAACAAGTCAGGACTGCAAATGGGAACGCTGCGCAATATCCTTATGGCGTGGGTGCTCACATTACCCGTCTGCATCTTCTTGGGAGCTCTACTTTTTGCCCTCGGCCTCAATGCACTCGCGCTTCTCGGGCTGAAGTAATAAGCTAACCGACCTCTAAGAGCCTGTTTGAAAAGGCGATCAGGAGTAATGATTGAGCATGAGTCGGAGGGAGGCGAGGTAGACGAAGGCGTCTGCGCTTTCGATGGATTTCTCGTAGTCACGGACGAGGCGGCGATTCT
>Ga0247832_1002460_pt1 | contig 28341 bp, 21 predicted proteins | sample LaCruzMarch2015__10_FD_192407 | JGI IMG/M metagenome (GOLD analysis project Ga0247832, IMG submission 192407) | Freshwater microbial communities from meromictic Lake La Cruz, Castile-La Mancha, Spain - LaCruzMarch2015_4m | ecosystem: Environmental > Aquatic > Freshwater > Lake | place: Spain... | reverse complement strand
CTGGCTCCTGTCCTTCATGGACTACGACCTCGGCTACATCGACCTAGACGAAAAATGCCTTCAACCGCTAGACAACCCCTTCGGGGCATTCAAGGTGTAACCTATGTGTCCGGAACGATTTGTTACCTATGTGTCCGGTATGGACATTCAAAAGAGTGGCGGCCCCGGAGGGACTCGAACCCCCGGCGCCCTCCTTAGGACGGAGGCGCTCTATCCCCTGAGCTACGAGGCCGCGATGGCTACATTATGGGCCAAATCAGGTCCTGTCACTTCGGGCGAATCGTCGCAACGACCCCTTGGGCATAGACTCGGGCAAGGAAGTCGGTGGGATGGAGTGGATCGGCGACAAGATCTTCCGCGCGCTTTGCGTCGTATAGTGCGTGGCTCATTGCCGTCATGTCGAAAAATGCAATGCCCGGACCCGACATGGCCCGAAGCTCCGCCGCATAACCCGCGAGATTCTCGACATATGGCGACTCGGTGGTGTAGCTGGGCAAAAACTTCATGGGTGAAATCAGCACGAACTCGCAAGCGGGCTGCTTCTCCCGAATGTTTGCGATCGCCGCTCGGATGTTTGCGGCGAACTGCTGAGGCGTTAGAGACCAAAAGTCATTCATGCCAAAAGCAATCAGAACTAAATCCGGATTCGTGGTGCCAACCAAATCGCGAGCGCTATCCTTCGCCCACTGAGAGTTCATTCCGCCGAGCGCGACGTTGTACAGCTTCACCTTCCCGAGCGACCGCGCCACCAAGCTCGGCCAAGCGGGGAGGTAGGGCGGCGCATTTCGCACTCCAGATACGTTCACGCCCAGCGTGATGCTGTCTCCGAAGGCCACCATCGTCATCGGCTTGCCGGCTCTCAGTTTTGCGTTCACTCTCGGTAGCTGCAGGGCCTGCGAAACCGGACGGGGCCCTTGCCATTTATCGCGATGCTCGTAGGTCACTAACACGTGACAACCGTCGAAGCGCGTCCAAGGGTACTTATCGGTGGAGAACTCCGAGGTTTGCATGGCAGGAATCCTTGAATTCGATATGGCCTGCAACTCGCGGCCAGCGACATGAAAGTCGACTCCCTCCCGATACCGAACGCGCTCCGTGGAATCGGTTACCGAGATGATTTTATTCGGGGCAAATAGCAAACGTCCCGATGGCGACGCGTCCTTCGACCCAAGCAAAAGGACCGACTCACTCCGAACCGTATCACCCTCCCAAAAGGGAATCATGTCTTCATCCAGGTTGCCTTCTGGCGCATGAGCTTTTACTCCACGGGCTTCATCGAAGAGTTGCACGTCATCAACCAAAACCTCCGCTCCACCCGTGCTCTCAATTCGGACCACGAGATGTCGGGTGAACGGGTGCGTCTTCAAGTAGATCGCGGCCGCCTTGCCCGATTCCGCCCCCGTGTCGAGCACCATCAGCAGCTTTCCAGCCCGATCTCGGCACTCGACCGCGAGCTTGCTAGGTAGCGGCGTTGCCACTTCCTGGAACAGGGCAGCGACATAGATGACCCTCTCGCCAGGCACCCTGTACTTTTGAGTTATCGTCCCACCAGACTTTCCGATCACGAGCGAGGCTTTCCCTTGTATAGCAGCAGCCGTACCCACCCGCACATCCCCGGTTGACTTCCAGCCTTTCAGACCACTCTCAAAGCCGGGATTAACGAGGTAGTTCGTCTTTTCGGGAGCGCCCAGCTTTAAGGATATCCCCAGGAAAAGCAGCGCTGTTATCACTTAGCGCCTCTCAGGTTTGCGCCGCAAATCACCCGCTTCCCGTCTCGACATGGCGAATCGGTCGCGGGAACAAACCACTCCATCGAAGCCAATTTGCGCGGATCGGTGGGCAGGTCTGCCGTAGAACCCGGAATTCGAATCTTCGGATCGATCGACCAATTTCCTCCTCTCGCCCAGATATCCGGATCAGAAAAAAGTTCGGGCACTCCAACCAACAAGGCAGCACCCGCTCGCTGCCAGCCAAGGTTCCGCTCAATCGTCGCGCTCTTGAACCCGCCCGGACCCGAAATCAGCTTGAACAGATCCTCCTTCGCAATCAGGACATTTCGACGAAAAGTCAACTGCGAAATATCTTCCATGGTTGAAACAGCAAAGCGATCGTTGATGATTGTGTTGTTCTCAAAAACGATGCCACCAATGTTCTTCATCTCCGAAGGCCGGAACAAAGCGATACCACTGTTCATGTTCTTTGTTCCGTCCAAGAAGCTTATGCAATTCCGGATAACGATATTGGCTACTTCATCGCCGCCCTGATACTGGCAAACCAAGTATCCCGCGCCGACATTGCGATAAGAAAGGCAGTTCTCGATCACCGAATCACGCACACCTCCGTCCAAATCAAAGCCGCCGCCGTCGGTTCCAGGACTCTTGTTGTCGTGCGAAATGCTGTTCCGAATCCGAACCCGGCTTGCGTTCCATGCCCAAATTCCCACCGGACCGTTGCCCTCCCGAGGCATATCCGCTCCGTTCTCGGCTGCCTCGCAGAATTCGATCAGGCAGTCATCAACCCCGCCGACAATGATCCCGTTTCCGCTGTGGTTGGTTAGATTCTTTGGGTCACCCAAGTTTGCAATTGCTTTGCTGTCCGTAATATGAATCTTGCTCGAGCGCGGCAACGCCCCATACCCACCGCGAACCTCAATGCCCGATGCCCCGTTGTCTTGAGCAACCACGCGGGACACTTTCACCTCAGTGCTTCCATCAATGGTGAGCCCGCCTGACCGAAAGCCGCTCACTTCAAGGTTGCTGGTCTCCGAACTTCGCACGCGTTCCAGCCTCAAGCCGTACCCGTCGTTCGCTTTCCGTCCTGGGCCAACGATGTTCAGGTTCTGCACGCGAAGTCCGGTCGAATTCAAAATCACTAACCCGTCGCCCGTTCCTGCTTGAATAGTGGCTAATCCACCGCCATAGGAATCGATTGACAACGAGGTCGTGCCGGAGAGGGTAACGCCACCTGGCACCACCGTCTGACCGCGCAGCAGTAAGCGATCATTCGGCCGGAACTCTTCCCGTGCCGCCCGAGACAGCGTCTTCCACGCGGTCGTCGGCGAGAGACCCGTCGCTAAGTCATTGCCCACGTTCGGATCAACGTAAAACGATCTCGCCATCAACAACCCCAAAGTGATTCCAACCATTGCTAAATCCCAACCTCTTCAAACACCCACAAGCTCTTCTCGTTCCAATTCGGCATGCAGATACCCCTTGGATTTGATGCGTTTAACCGCTCAGAAAAATTCTTGACCTCGACATTCATGATCTGGTGTATATTACTGATGAACCGCTTCATCTAGGAGAATCCACATGAGAGTTACGCTGAAAGACATTGCCAAAGCTGCCGGAACTTCGGTTGCCACGGCCTCTGCGACTCTAAACGTGAAGGTCACGGGCAACATGCGAATCAGCGGCCCAACGCGGGAGCGAATTATTGAAGCGGCCGCCCGACTCGGCTACGTACCGAATCCAATTGCTCAGAGTTTGACCACGGGACGGACCGGTGTTCTTGGTCTCGTCTTCCCGTATGTGGACGCCTTCGTCGACCGAAACCCGTTCTGTACCATGGTCATGAACGGAGTCTTCACCGAAGCCATTGCCGACAGCTACAACATGATGCTGTACACGGTGCGAGATGGCTTCTGGGCGGGATCGCAGCGCATCGATCCACGCGTCGATGGGCTTATCCTTGCCCTCCCAGCAACCGACGACTCTCTTCTTAAATGTTGCCTAGACACTAAGTTTCCGTGCGTGGCGATTGTTACGGGAGAGCAGCTAGACCCGATCATGACGGTGAATGCAGATGATTTTGAAGGTGGCCTGCTGGCAACGCGACACCTCTTGTCACTCGGTCATCAGAAAATCATGATCCTCCACGGAGGGGACACCGTTTCTACCAACCAAACCCGATTGCGCGGTTACAAACAGGCGCTGCGAGAAGCTGGACTTGAACCTAGCGATGATCTCAGCGTAGAGGCAGGATTCGATTGGCGACCAGGCTTCGAGGCCATGAATGCCGTGCTAGATCGCCCTCGCGAAGGGTGGCCAACCGCTATATTTGCGATCAACGATTTGTGCGCTGCTGGAGCAATGCAGGCCATTCACGCACGGGGGCTCTCGGTCCCTGCGGATTTTGCGATTGTTGGCTTCGACGACACCTGGTTCGCCACGACGACCCAACCCATGCTCACAAGTGTTCGCATGCCCATCAAAGAAATGGGTGCGCTAGCTGCTCGAATGCTCGCTGAAGAAGTGGCCGGCCGCCCACCTACAGAACGACATGCCGTCCTGCCGGTTTCTCTCACCATTCGTAACTCTTGCGGCTCAACGGCGCAATCGCCCTCTTTAGAATTCCTAGAATCCTAGGTCCAGCTCCCGGAACAAAATCTCATGACTCAAAGAAGAGACCATTCAACTCGACAAGGATTCACCTTGATTGAGCTTCTCGTCGTAATCGCTATCATCGCCATTCTGGCGGCGATTCTATTCCCAGTTTTCGCGCAGGCCAAGCTTGCCGCCAAGAAGACCGCCGACCTGTCCAACATGAAGCAAACGTCCACGGCTTTGCTCATCTACTTAGGGGACTCTGACGACATTTTCCCGCTGGCTTCGTTCGATTCGATTCCGTTTAACCAAGCAACTTCCTATCGCTGGAGCTCGACGCTCTGCGTCGGACCGTATGCAAAGAACACCCAACTGTTCACAACTCCAGGTGATCCGACGTCTTTCCAACTGCCAACCAGTATGGTTCTTGATCCGATTGATCGCAAGGCTCGGGCGGCAAACAACTCCTTTATGGCCAACGCCGTCAGCGCTCTGTACTTTGTGCCTGGCTACTTCCCACCGAGCGTTACGGCGGCAAACTCCCGCGGAGTGTTCGGAGCGGGAACTTTCTACACTGGCGACTTCAGCGAAACCAACTCGGCATCGCAAACTGCCATTCAGAACGTTTCTGAAGTGATCCTGTTCTCCGGCGGCGCGGTCCAAAACATGGGTCAGCTCTACGTCGGATGCACAGGTTCGGCCGGTCCGAACACGGAAGTCACCCGATGCGGCTACGAAGAGTTGCTAGCACCATACGACCTTCTTAACCTGACCCTCGGAACCTACTACGGCATCGATGATCCAGTTCTTAAGTCAGCCTGGACCAAGTTCAGCGGCGGAAGCAACTTCGCGTTTAGTGACGGGCACGCAAAGTCCTTGCGACCGGGCAACCTCCTCCAAGGAGCGTTCCTAGATCCACGCAAGTTCCTGATCAATCCTGGCCAATAGACCATGCACTCCGCACTCAAGAAACTTCGACTCTCCTTCCTCAGCACCGCTCTTGCCGCAATCTTCGCGCTAGGAGCGGGTGGCTGTGGGGAAGGCGCTCAACCAGTAGACAAGAAGGTCGACCAGGTCCAGTCCGAGATGCTGAACATGGGCAAAGCGGCAAAGGCTGCTGGCGGAGACTTTAGCAAACTCTCTCAGGCAGATAAAGAGAAGTTCCTTGCCCGCGTGCAAGGGAATGAAGCGGCGGCGGCACAAATGGTGCAGCAAATGGCCGGCGCGGGTGGTCCCCGCGGCGCTGGCGCTAAGTAGACAACGATCGGGCCACGGCATTCCGCGGCCCAAACTAATATGCTCCCACTCCTCTTGTTGACTCCAAGCGCTCCCGCCCCCCAGAGCACACCTCCATCGAGCTTTTTCAGCGTGTCTGCTCCAGCAAACGGGCGAGCGTCTTTCGTAACTCCGACCGGAAAGCCGTTCTGGTCCTTCGGCGCCTGTTGCGTTGATCGCGGCACGCCAAAGGACAAGTACAACCTAGCCAATCCCAGCTACCACGCTTGGGGACTTTTCAAAGATGACCAAACCTGGGCCAAAGATTCGGTTTCAAAGCTGAAATCTTGGGGGTTCAACACCCTCGGCGGATGGTCGGACTACCAAGTGCTGACGCAGCTACCCACCAAACAGCAAATGCCCTTCACCGTGGTCCTGCACCTCGGCGCTTACTACCGCGCGCCGTGGGACGACCTCTTTTCGGCCGAAGCCAGAAAGGCAATCTTCGATGCGGCCAAAGCCCAAATTGAACCGGTGCGAAACGATCCGAATCTCATCGGCTATTTCAGCGATAACGAGTTGGGCTGGTGGGATGACACGCTATTTCTAAGCTACGTCGAGAAACTTCCGCCGAATTCGCCCGGGCGTAAAGCGGCGCACGCGACCATTCGAGACCTGTACGGCTCATTCAAGAATTTCCAAACCGATTGGATTACAACAAGCACGTCCTGGGAAGACTTCGCAAACAAACCCTCCCTCAAGTTGCGACCCGGGCGGCGTGGTATGCGGGCAGTAAACGCTTGGATGTCTAAGGTCGGCAGCCACTACTATCGAACCGTGCACGATGCAATCCGTACCTGCGACAAGCGACATCTCATCCTCGGCGACCGCTACGCACAGTATTACAACATCGCCCTCGCCAAATCGTCAGCACCCTGGATAAACGTCAGCTCAACCAACATGGGCGCAGATTGGACCGACGGCACGTTCAGCCACTTCTATCTCGACACCCTAAACAAGATCACGCACAAGCCGGTACTCATCACGGAGTTCTATATATGCGCGATGGAGAACCGGAGCGGCAACAAGAACTCAAGCGCCGGATTTCCGACGGTGCAAACCCAACGACAGCGCGCCGATGCTTTCGGCATAAACGTACGAGGACTCGGAAAGCTGCCCTTTGTGATTGGTGCTCACTGGTTCCAGTACACCGACGAGCCCACCCATGGCCGCGGCGACGGCGAAAACTTCAACATGGGCTTGCTCGATATCCATGGCGAGCCATACCACGAAATCACCCAAGCGGCAAAGGAGGCAATGGCCCCGCAGTTTGCCTTACGCCCGATTCCTCTGGCCGCGAAGTCCGGGACAATTGCATCGGTTCTCTTCAATCCACTCAAGACGGGATCCATCAAATCATGGCCAAAGGAAAAGTCCCTGGTCTTGCCTGCGTCGGGCGACGCTTTTGCAGATTTGCATGTGGTCCAAGACAAACGGGCCATCTACGTTTCGCTGTACGCAATGGATTTCGCCGACGTATCGATCTACGAAAAGCGCCAAATGCCGGAATCAGAGCGGTGCCACTGGCAGCTAACTCTTGGAACGAAGAAGGTCAGCGTGCGGTTTGCAGGGCAGACACCAGCTGGCAAAACACTGCCCGTGAAGGTGCACGGAAATGGAGTGGCGGCGGTTGAGAAGCCAGGTTTAAAGCACACCGTGATCCTGAGGATTCCAAAAAACATCCTGGGCGTGAATGGTAAGGCCTTAAAACTCAGCTCAACTTTGAGTTCTCACTCCCGAGCCGAAACCATGGGCTGGCGCCGGACACTCCGCCTAAGTCGATAAGTGTTCCTTCTGGTAGTTGGCTGCAAAGCAAACCAACTACCAGCATTGTTTCCTCTCAGTTCAGCTTCAGCTTCCGAATCCGGATGTTGCGGAACTGGATCGGGCCGTGGTCGCCCTGGAGAAGGAGTGGGCCGGTTGGCTTTTCATCTTCGAAGATCGCCGCTCGGGTTGGACCAGTTACCTTAACTCGGTGCTGGACCACCACGCCATTGAGACGGACCTCAAGGAACGCTGCGTCTTCGACCTTCTTGCCGTTCTTGAATCGCGGAGCGCGGAACACGATGTCGAAGCTCTGCCACTCACCGGCAGGGCGCGCCGCGTTGATCATCGGCTTGTGGCCTTCATAGCCTTTCTCGTCCTTCCATCGCTCGTAGATCGAGCCGCACATGGACGACTGCAAATCTGCATTCGGAACTCCGTGGGAATCCAAAATTTGGACCTCGTACCGGCCCATCAAGTAGACGCCCGAGTTTCCGCCCTTCGGCACGTTGAACTCGACATGCAACTGGCAGTCGCCAAACTCTTCCTTCGTAGGAAGGTTTAGCTTCCAGTCTCGACCGGTCGGGGTCGCAAAGACTCCGTTCTTCTCGGCCCAATCACCCTGCGCCTTCCAAGCCGAGAGTGGCAAAGCCACCGCATCTTTCGGAGCACGACCATTAGCCGCCCATAGAATGCCTTCGGCAAGGTGCTGTCGGAAGAAGATCTCGTCATACGTTCCATCGGTATGTCCGAGCCCGGTGTACCAAGCGCGTCCACCCTCAAACTCTTGGCACCAAACGATCGGGTGATCGGCCATATTGCCGCCCATGTAGGAGTCCGGCTTCAGGGAAGCCAGCACCCGGACGTTCGGTCTTGGGTTCTCTCGGAAGTCGTACCACTCGTCCACGTGCACCCATGGTGCGGGCAAGAAGCTCGTGGACGGATGAGCGCGATCTTCGGCAACGATGTGCCCAGCTTGAACCTGCGGGTGGCTCTTGAAGTAAGCCCCGGAGAGCTTCCCGTACCACGCCCAGTCGTATTCCGTATCCGTTGCGCTGTGCACGCCAGCATAGCCACCGCCGCCACGAATGTAGCTTTGGAAGGCATCCTGCTGGGCCGGATTCAGAACGTCTCCGGTGGTGCAAAGGAATACCACGGCGTCGTACTTCGCCAAGTTAGCGGTTGTAAACACCGATGCGTCTTCGGTAGCGTCAACTTTCCAGCCTCGCTCTTTCGCGATCTCCTGGATGGTCGCAATTCCTTTCGGGATTGAGCCGTGGCGGAACGCCGTTGTTTTGCTGAACACCAACACCGTTGGCTTCGACACCACTAGCGCCGATGCCTCCGGCAGGTTCGGCTTCGGAATCCGATTCATCGTGTACCAGACCTCCGTGGCCCAAAGCGGTTCATTCTTTGCGGAATCGAGGTTGAGGTTCAAGTGAACCAAGCGCTCTTCCTTCATTCCCGCAACGTCCACCGCCACAGATTTGCCATCGGCAGATGGTCGCAGCGCCGTGACCGGCAAGGTTTCGCGGTCTAGCTTCGGTCCGCCGTACTCCACGGTTGCTTCGTATCGCCACTGCCGGATCGCGAAGCGGCTCGCTTCCTTGAGTTGTGCTGGCTTCACTGGCGCGGTGAACTCAATGTTAAATCCGGTTGGCGTCGCCTTAACCGTGCGAATCTCAAATGCGGATTTGCCCGTTGGCTTCAATCGCTGCAAGCCAAAGGATGTCCAGGCACCCGTCTTTGGATCGGTCCAGGCCCAAGATTCGGTTGCGCCGGTTCCACCCATGATCAAGCTGCCATCTGGAGCGTAAATCAGGCGGTTAGTGCCAACTTCGAAGCCTTGGGAGTACTGGACGGCTCCGCCTTGCCATACGCCGTCTACGTTCTCGAGCCAACCACGTCGAATGCCGCCGTACTTCACGTCGGTGATCAGCATGTGGTCCTTAAAGATCCCCTCTCGAACCACCGCGGTTTGTCCGGGAGAGTTCGCGATCTCGCCTTGAGGCAAGTAGATGGCCGCGTGAACATAGGGAGCGGTCTGGAACAAGCCTGGGAATCCGCCCTTTGGATATTCCTTGTTCAGGAATGTCGTGTTGTTAACGTGACCGTAAAAGCCACCGGGGACGAGAACATTGAGCTTGTTGCTGGGCTGCCAAGAACCCTGGTTTTCGCCGGTGACAATCAGTCCGTAAGGCCCTTCACTCACTCCGTTTGGCGTTCGGTGACCGCTGGTCAGAAACTCGATGTTCGCCATCGGGTTCTTGGGGTCGTAAGCCTTTGGATTAACGCGGAAGAACGTGCCGCGCTGAAGAGGGTTCGGACCGTTGATTCCCGGCGCATCAAAGGTGATGCTGGTGCTGAGGGTGCCATACAGCCAGCCATCTTTCTGCGCGAGGCCGAACGTGAAGTGATGGTAGTTGTCGGTTCCCCAACCGCTTCCAACCACCTTCTGCTCGTCGAAAACGTCGTCGCCGTTCTTATCGATCAGCTGAATGATCGCGGTTCGCGTAGCCGCATATACGTCAGAACCGACCACGGCCAAGCCGAGGGGCTCTTGCAACCCGGTTGCCACGAGCTTGCGGGTTACCTTTGACTGGTCGCCGCTCAAAACGTTGTCGAGCAGCCAAACTTCTCCGTCTCGAAGGTTTGGCTCAAATCGACCGCTCTGGTTGGGTTTGAAAGTGCTTACCAGGAGTTTGCCATCTGCTCGGAAGGCAAGGCCGCCGACCTGTGGCTTCCAATCTGCGGGCCTAACCGTTTGCACTTCGAACGACGGGTGCGCTTTGTCTAGCGGCATGCCGTTACCGGGCCGCTGTGGTCCGCCAACGGTGACAATCCGCTTCGGACCGGGGCTCGTAACGCGGGTCAAACCGGCCGGAACTCGGGTTACGGACGAATCGACCACCGAAAATGAAGAGGCGCCAGCCGGCTTCCACTCCAGTTTGAACTCTTGTCCACCGCCAGACTCAAAATAGCGAACGTTGAGCTTTCGCCAACCGGCGGCCAGGGTAACCGTTCCTTCTTGGGCGCTCGCGGCGTGAACGCCATCGTTATCCACGACCAACTTGCCGTCGATGCTTACCGTGCTGCCGTCATCGCTTGTTACTCGGAAAACCGCAGGGCCGGCAGGTGCATTGATCTCTGCCAACATCTCGACGTAAAAGGCATCTTTGTATCCAAAGAAGTCGTTATCGCCGAATTGAAGTTTCGACACGATGCGGTCTAAGTTCGGCGTTTGCCCGGTGACCAACGTTGGCAAATCTTGCATCGGAGTTCCGATGTCGTAAAGACGGAAAGTCGCCCCGGGCTCAAAGGCCTGGGGGGCGGTGAACAGGAACAGCAACGTCGCGAGCGCCATGCCTTCAGTTTAGCGGGAATATTCCGAATTCATCGCGAATGAACGAGGATCGGCAACTGTGCAAAGTTGCTCCTCGGCCGAGTCAGGTTCGATAGGTGTAATGATTTCGTCCACGCTGATCGCGGCCATGGCGTTCACCCTGCCAGCAACCTCGGAAATCCACCCGCTCGGCTGCTCCCACGCCTACCTTCCAGAATACGACGTGCTTGGCGGGCTGACCGCATCGCTTCAGGGCACCGAGACTTGGCCCGGACCCGCGAGTCAAGCGATCAAGGAACGAGCCGACGAACCGAACTTGGTCAACCCTCGCCAACTCACTTTCGGCGGACAGAATGCCGAGGCCTACTGGAGCAAGGACGGCAAAACAATCATCTTCCAAACCCGCCAGGCCCTCTGGCCCGACGAGCAGATCGTCCGGATGAACGCCGATGGCAGCAACAAGACTCTTATCAGCACCGGAAAAGGACGTTGCACCTGTAGCTACTTCACCCCAGACCTCAAGCACGTCTACTTCAGCAGCACGCACGAGAAGAACGAAGGTGCCCAAGCACCGCTCGACATGAGCAAGGGCTACCTTTGGAAAGTCAACCCCGAGTTCTCGCTGTACCGGCAGTCAAATACCGGAAACATCGCGAACGATAAACCGGAGTTACTGCTATCTCGTGATGGCTACATCGCGGAAACCACCATCGCACCGAATGGCAAGTACATCACGTTCACCGGCGACTTCGAAGGCGACATCGACATCTATCGCGCGGACATGAACGGCAAGAACATCAAGAAGCTCACGACGGACGAGGGCTACGATGGCGGGCCATTTGTGAGCTGGGACTCGAAGAAGATCGTTTTCCGACGCGACAGCATCGACACCGAGGAAGAGCGAATGGACTACCGGCGGCTGCATGCCGAAAACCTAGTCCGCCCAAGCAAGCTAGAAATCTGGGTGATGGATGCCGACGGAAAGAACAAGAAGCAAGTCACCAAGCTCGGCTGCGCGTCTTTCGCCCCGTTCATCCTTCCGGACAACAAGAGAATCATTTTCAGCAGCAACTACGGCGACCCAAAGGGCCGCGAATTTGATCTGTTCACGATCAACCTCGACGGCACCGACCTCAAGCGAATCACCAACTCGCCCGACTTTGACGGCTTCCCGATGATCTCTCGCGACGGCAAAAAGCTCGTCTGGGCAAGCAACCGTAACGGCAAAGTCCGCGGCGAAACGAACGTGTTCGTCGCGAACTGGGTGAACTGATTTGCCTGACACCAACTAGGCCCAGCTAGCGACTAGACCATCTCCGCTGATTGGTCGGGCCAACTGTACCTCCACTAAATGAAAGTCGTCGACCAGGACCGACGTTCATCGTCGCGGTGAAATTGTAGTCGCTCAACTTGAGCTTGATTTTGTTTGCGGAGCTAAAGCCACTTGGACAAGCTTCGGACAGCAGGTTCTGCGCATAGATGAGCTCAGGGTTGACCCAGCCGGACTTTGCACCTAGAACATTGCCCTCAACGAAGTCCTGACCCTGATTTAGAACGTGCAGAAGTTTGGCTCGGCTGTTCGGCGAAAGCTCCGTTACCGCAAGCCCGGCTTGCATTTGTTCAATCTCTTGATCATTCAGTGATCCGAAAAACACGAGTTCTGGCGATGTCCAAATTTGATGCTCCGACTTACCTTTGCGAAGCATCTGATATGGGCTTTGGACGAAAGTATCGAAAAATCGATCTGGATACTGGCAGGCAAGTCTAAGTTGTGTCGAATGATCGGGAATATTGCCGCTCTGGAAGTCACGGTAGAGTTCCCGTAACTCCGCACGGCTGATCCTTGTGCTACGCTCGGCAACACGGCGTGTTGGCCGCAGAACAGACCACCGGCCCAAAGTTTCCTTTTCGAGATGCCGGTTTACCTCCGATTTTGCGTCAGCCAACGAGACCTCCGCCACGGTCGAAGGCACCCTAATCGGATCATATGCCGGCAAGGAAATTGCAACGTTTCCAGGCACGGCGTCCGCAACCGGAGGCAACACGCCTTTCCCGTAGAGCTGAAGTGGCTCGTTCTCAACAGGATCGGCTAGCAATGAAATGTACTTGAGAGCCTCTGGCCCAGTCGGCGCGCCGGAAGAGCGAGAGCCAGCGGAGGTTCTCAATTTTTGGGCCCACTTATTGAAATCAGTAAGTTGAACTTTTTTGGCGGCATCACCCTTAGACACCATAATGGCTCCGGCATTGAGATCTGGCACGCAGGAAATAGCCTGCACGTGGCTAGCAATGATCTGTCCAGATTGCCCAAGCAGTAACAGTTGATATTCAATCTCTTCATCACTGAGGCGGAGCACACGCAGCAGCGACCGGGAAATCCTTTCTGAGGTGGATATCGGTGTCCTTGCATCTAGGTACGGAGGCAATGCAGTTCGACCGTACAATTGGTAGAGGAACCAACCTCCTCCATCGTCGGTTATGTTTTGCTTGACGGCTTCCGATGAACACTTCCGAATGAACCGGTCCAACTGCCGCAGTCGTTCCGCAGAAACTAACTTGCTCTGAATACCGAGCGCGCGCGGCTCTTCCGAAAAGGTCCGGAACTCCCCGACCGGAATCTCGGCTAACCCAGCTGAGCCGATGTTTGTGAAGCTCTCGAAAACTGCGAGCCCGATTGGTGATGATGCCGACGATTCGTCTACAGTGTCCGCCAATTCGAAATCCTCTTTGCCATCCTTTCCTTGTTGGCTAATGAATTGCTTTAGATCTCGCACTAGTTGTGCCGGATCCTTTTCCGGCTTTGATTTGGCTGCTTCATACCGCCTTTGAATTTCCGCGCTGAGCTTCGCGGTCGCTTTCTCATGCCGGAGCGCGTCGGCACGTTTACACTCAAGCATGTTCGCGTCGGTACGGGTCAACCGGAAGCCTGAAGATGTGGGAACCCATTCCGCGTCGATCGCCAGCGCAAAGTGTTTCATCAAGTCGCTCGCCGTCACGGCCCGTGCCCGAACATAAACGACATCGTCGGCGACGGCCGGATCAAACTTTAGGTTCATGCCTGTGGCTTGAGCCAGCTGGGGCACGACTCGCTCTATGCGCTCGATTTCAACCTTAAAGTTCAGTTGTGACTGAGTGAGAAACAAAGCTGTAAAAACTGCCAGCACGCCGACATCATAGGACTCGATTGTTAGGGCAGCGTTAAGCTGGCGGAACGACCCAGATCAGGTAAATTGACTTCGTAGCCTCCGCTGAGAGATCCGGGGAGCCATTGGCAACCGGGGCCAGTTTCACAGCCATCGACGTCGGAGACGGGAAACCATCGATGAGCGAATCACTCAATAGCTTCGGCGCAAAATCGTCCCTTGAAGTCAACGGCAAATCCTACGGCATCTATCGACTGAAGGCCTTAGAAGAGCAAGGCAAAAACATCCAGCGACTGCCGTACTCGCTGAGAATCCTGCTCGAAAACCTGCTTCGCACCGAGAACAACAAAAGCGTTTTCGCGGCCGACATAGAAGCCCTCACTAACTGGGACGCAAAGGCCGAGCCCAGCAAAGAAATTTCCTTCGCCCCGGCTCGAGTCATCCTGCAGGACTTCACCGGCGTTCCTTGCGTTGTCGACCTCGCTGCCATGCGAGACGCAATGGCAAAGCTTGGCGGAAATCCGGCAAAGATCAATCCTTTACAACCAGTTGAGTTGGTCATCGACCACTCGGTTCAGGTCGATGCCTTCGGAAGCGCGGCTGCCCTCACGATCAACCGCGACCTCGAGTTCGACCGAAACCAAGAGCGATACGAGTTCTTGAAGTGGGGCCAAAAGGCGCTGGATAACTTCCGCGTGGTTCCACCCAACACCGGCATCGTGCACCAGGTGAACCTCGAGCACCTTGCTCGAATCGCTTTCGCAAACCCAAAGACCGACGAGGTCTACCCAGACACCCTCGTGGGCACTGATAGCCACACGACCATGATCAACGGTATCGGCGTGCTCGGGTGGGGAGTTGGTGGAATTGAAGCCGAGGCAGCTATGCTCGGCCAGCCGGTCACCATGCTCATTCCGCACGTCATTGGCTTCAAGCTCTCGGGCAAGATGCCAGAAGGCACGACGGCCACCGACTTGGTTCTGACGGTCACCGAAATGCTCCGCAAGAAGGGCGTGGTCGGCAAGTTTGTTGAGTTCTATGGCGAAGGATTGGCCAATCTTCCGCTGGCCGACCGCGCAACCATCGGCAACATGTCGCCCGAGTTCGGAGCCACCTGCGCCATCTTCCCGGTCGACCAGATCGCCCTTGATTACATGCGCCTTACGGGCCGATCTGAAGAGCTAATCTCGCTCACCGAGGCTTACTACCGAGAACAGGGCCTGTTCTGGGAGCCTGGTACGCCGGAACCAGACTTCACCGACACGCTCGAACTGGACCTCGGCACCGTCGAGCCGAGCCTTGCCGGACCAAAGCGACCGCAGGACCGCCTCACGCTCTCCCAAGCCAGCGGCAAGTTCTCCGAGTTCTTCGGCGACCAGCTGACCTCGGTCGTTTCGACCGACTCCGTTCTCGCAGAAGTCGGTAGCGATACGGAAGCCGTGGCAAACGCTGCCGCCCCGATGCTCACCCATGGAAGCATTGTCATTGCCGCCATTACGAGCTGCACGAACACGAGCAACCCATACGTCATGGTCGCGGCCGGGCTTGTGGCAAAGAAGGCGATCGCCAAGGGCCTCACCCGCAAGCCGTGGGTCAAGAGCTCCCTCGCACCGGGATCACGCGTCATCACCGACATTTATGAGAAGTCGGGCCTGAACGTTCCGCTCGACACCCTCGGCTTCAACGTCGTCGGGTACGGCTGCACAACCTGCATCGGCAACTCCGGACCATTGCCAACCGAGATCAGCAAGCGAATCAACGATGACAACCTCGTCGTGGCCAGCGTGCTGAGCGGCAACCGCAACTTCGAAGGCCGAATCAACCAGGACATCAAGGCCAACTACCTAATGTCGCCGCCGCTCGTTGTTGCCTACGCACTCGCTGGAAGCATCCACGTCGACCTGAAGAACGATCCAATCGGCCTCGATCCAAACGGCCAACCGGTCTATCTCCGGGACATCTGGCCGAGCCAGGATGAGATCAACGAAGTAGTGCGAACCAGCGCCGATCGCTCGATCTTCGAGACCAACTACCGAGATGTCTTCAAGGGCGACGAAAAGTGGCAAGAGATCGAAGTGACTGGTTCTGACCTGTTCGCTTGGAACGCCGACTCCACCTACGTCCAGAACCCGCCGTACTTCGTTGGAATGGACGCAACGGCGCCTGTGTCGGTACCTGACTTGGTCGGAATGACCGCGCTGGCGAAGCTTGGTGATTCCATCACGACCGACCATATCAGCCCCGCGGGCAGCATCAAGCTGAACTCTCCCGCTGGCCTGTATCTCACCGAGAACGGCGTCCCGGCCCACATGTTCAACAGCTATGGCTCGCGACGGGGGAACCACGAAGTCATGATTCGTGGCACCTTTGCGAACGTTCGCCTGCGAAATCAGCTCGCACCTGGCACCGAAGGTGGCTTTACCACCTACCTGCCAACCGGTGAAGTGACGACGATCTTCGACGCGAGCACCCGCTATCAGGAAGCTGGCACGCCACTGCTGATCCTGGCGGGCAAAGAGTACGGTTCAGGATCCAGCCGAGACTGGGCCGCAAAGGGAACCGCCATGCTCGGCGTGAAGGCCGTGCTTGCGGAATCGTTCGAGCGAATCCACCGATCCAACCTCGTCGGAATGGGCGTCGTGCCTCTTGAATTCTTGCCTGGCGAGAATGCGGAAACCCTTGGCCTCACCGGAACCGAGTCCTTCGACCTCGTCGGACTCAGCGAAGCCGTCTCCCGCGGCTTCGACGACGGCAAGGTCCTCACCATGCGTGCAGACGACAAGGAGTTCCAAGTCCGAGTCCGCATTGACACCCCGCAGGAAGTCCAGTACTACCTAAACGGCGGCATCCTTCCGTTCGTTCTCCGTTCGTTGCTGAACGACTGACGAACCCATCGGCTTGCGGTGTGAACCAACCACACCGCAAGCATTTGAAGACCACCAATTCCCATGCGAACTCCAGCCCAGCTCATCCAGGCCTATGTCGATGCTTTCAACCAAGACGACCTTGAGGGCCAGCTTGCAGTTTTGTCGAACGACATTGTTCACGACATCAACGAAAGCGAAACCCAGGTCGGGATCGACACCTACCGAGCCTTCAAGCTCCACATGGACTCTCATTACCGAGAGCGGCTAAACGATGTCGTCGTGTTCGAAAACGGCCATCGTGGCGCGGTTGAGTTTATCGTCGACGGGACTTACATCCAAAAGGACGGCGATTTGCCCGACGCGAACGACCAGACCTACAGTATCCGCGCGGCTTTCTTCGTGGATACTGACGGTCAGAAAATCACCCGAATCACCTCGTACTACAACCTAAAGAAGTGGTGCGAGGTGATCGAGAATCAAGGATGAATCAGTGACCGGAAGGTCTCTGCTGCTCCAATCAAAGTAGCATTCACTACGAGTGGGGTTGAAGATCCAGGGACACTGACGTACTTGCCGGTGGCAAGGTACTTCAGGGCAAAATCCCCGCTCCCGAGGTCTACCCACTCGAACTCTTGAGCGGCCCCAATCGTGGTGCTGTTTGCAACGAGCTGGTCTGATGTAGCCAAGGTGACGTACTTGCCGTTAGCCGTTGCCTTGAGCGCAACCACCCCGGTTCGAACCGATACGACCGTAAACTTCTCCCAGCCTCCCGCCGCGCCTCGGTTTGCGATCAGCGGCTGATTCCCCGCGTCCTCTGCCGCGACGTACATTCCGTTCAGTTGGGCCTTGAGACTGATTTCACGACCAACCGGAATGTCAGCCGCCGCCCCGGTGGCATAGACCACGATGCGCAGCAGGCTAAAGCCCGCCGAATCCTCGACAATCCGAAGCGTCTGAATCCCCGCTGGCAACGAAAGCGTCACGGTCACGGGCTCGAAGGTCATCTCAGAGCCGGTGTTTGGCACAGCTACCGTCGCAAGGGTTGTTCCGCCCGGCGTGCGTACTCGGAACGATTTCCCGCTTGTCGCCGCACCAACATAGAACGTCGCCTGATAGGTCCCCGCCTTGGCGACCTGAATCGTGTAGTTCTTCCACTGGGTCGGTGCCGTGCCGAAGACACGGTATCGATTGGCTGCAAGCGATACGGTAGCAATATCCACGGCTTCACTCGGACGATATTCACCGCCCGCATTCACGGTGTCAAGGTCGTGGTAGCTCACACCTTCGCCGCCAAAGTCGTAATTGACCAAGTCGAGGCCACCCGGGAATCGTACGGGCACGCCAAAGTACGGCGTCGAGATGGCGGTCCCGCCGGAGGTCGCGGTTGTCGAGATGGTCGTTCTAGCCGGAACTCGGACAGAGCCAACCGACACGCCGGCCACATACAAAGTCGCAGTCTGAGCCGTAACTTTCGGGTTGTAAATGACAAACGTGCGAACTCCGGTCCCGCTCTTGAAGACCTGACTTGTCGGGATCGACGTATGCGAGTCCCAATCCTGCTGACCTAGCCCCCGGAGAGCATGAGCAACGTAGTACACCGCACCTGTATAGGTTAGGTCGGTCGCGATTGGTAAGTTCTCGTTCCAGTACTGATCCAGTTTCGCCACCGCGGATGTCGGGTTCACCAAAGATTCAAACCCCAGCACGTACGCCCCTGGGTAGGCCCCCAGCCCGGAGGGCGTGTTGGAATCGCTCAGTCGAAATGCGCCCGGATCTCGCTTTGCGTTGAACTCACTTAGATCAGCGCGGTCCCGCCAAAGTTGATCGTACTGCCGAGTGGCGGTGCGCAAATTCCTAACCAGATAGTTGTTCCAGTGGTTCGCTGGCGTCCACTGAATGCCGTAGATCCACGCCGGATCGCCCGAGAAGTAAGTCGCGTACGCAATTCCCGAGTCCGTCAAGATTCCGGTCATCCGAGGTCCGTAGCCAACAGGGAAGTTCGTGCCTCGCCAGTCTTGCCAATACTCGTTCGTCGATGCACTCTCAACCGCGTAGCCCATCGCACCACAGTCACGCATGGCGTCATCGCCGAGCATGGACCCGAGTAGGAACATTCCCACCCATGCGTTCATCGCTTCCGAGCTCGATTCCTGATTGTTCCCGCCCGGTCCAGAAACTCCGGCCGCCCACCCGTGGCCTTCCCAGACATCGAAAGTGCGCAAGAACGGGAACTGAGTGTCCGCGCGGTCCCAGTTTGCATACTGCTTCGCTACGAGCCGCATCATCGGGCCGTACTGGGTCAAAAACGCCGCGTCATGCATGCCCATGAGCGCCGCGCCAACCGCATAGTAACCATAGTGAAAATGCAGGTCGTTAAACGATGAACTGCCAAAACCGGTGTAGAACCCGACCAATCCTTGCCAACCCGGGTATGTCGCAAAGAAGTTCCTTTCTTCGCCTGGGGTGTAAGTGAGCCAATCGCTCATGTAGGTGCGAAGCTTGGACTGCAAGTGAAGCGCGGTCGCGGGATCGTTCGACTGACTCGCTAGCGAAAGGTACTGCGCACTCAGGCCGAACTCCTTGCCCTGCCAGTAGGTATCGGCACCAATGGTTGGGTGCGAGTCTGCGAATTTTCCTAAGTAGTTCGACATCCTCGCTGGGGAGTAATCGTTGACGATGCCCTTTGACGTCGGTGTAGGCAGGACAGGCGCGATTCCTCGGAACGGATACTTCAGCGTGAAATTGTTGCCGGCCGCCAATAGAAGCTTGCCCCGCACGGTTGTGTACGAGGTGTTGAACATCGTAAAGGCTCGGCTCGTCGTGCGGTAGTGGTGCGGCAGCCAACCTTGCAGCGTTGCCGTCGAAGTGCCCTTCAGCGGACTAGCCGTAATCTGCCAGGTTGTGCTCACGGTCCCGGTCGACGGTGAATAGCTCCAGCCATACGTCGTTTTGGTTGGACGGGCGAACGCGTAGCTCCTAAAGGTGTTGAGGAAGCTGGCGTCAGGCAAAAAGCCGTAAACCAGGTAGCCCGGCCGATCCGCCTCAATCCAGTTTCCAACCAACTTGAAGTTGGTGTTGTCAGGCGCAAACACGCCGTAGGTGTGCGCCATTCCGCGCGAATCGACGACGTTGAAACAGAATGCCGCAGAGCGGAAACTCCCACCCGTGGTGGATATCGCGTTGCCATTTGTGTCCGTCAGCTGCGAGTTTGCGCCGACGAAAATTCTTGGTGAGACATGCGAATAGCGAGTCCACACAAACGGAATTCCCCGGGCGACGGTGGTGTCCGCGCTCACGGCAGCCGAGTTTGATTGCCGAAAATCCACCGACCAATCGCTATAGCCCGTCACCATTGCGCTCGGCACCGTTAGGGTTGTGCTGTACCGAGTTTCCGGCTCTTCGGCGCTGTTTGTACCAATGATGGCCGCACAAAGCGTGAAGCCCCAACCGCCTGAGCTTGAATCTCGGATAACCAGTCGAGCGCGTTTGCCGGCTTGTGCGGTTAGATCCCACTTGGTCCAGCGCAACGTCGCATCCTGTTGCCCGATCGCACTTGCCACCACAGTGCCATCGATGACGAGTTGAATGCTCGTCTTCTCCGGATCATTCCCTCCACCAGACTTCACCACGATGTACTTGCTCGAAATCGTGAACTCAGGGGATGTAAGTGTCCCTTGGGTGGTGTCGGTTCCACGGTAGGTGTTGACGCAAGCGTTCCCGATCAGGCCCGTGACCGGAGGGCTCTGATTCGGCCAGCTGCCACCTTGAATCGGGGCTGTACCCACCAAGTCGCCACTCGCTACCCAGCCAGACGGATAGGTTATTCCGCCAAAATCGCCCAACATCGTGTCGTCCGCCGGGAGTTGAAAACCCGTATAGTTTTCAATCTGAAGGGCCGGGCCTTGGTCAAAGTTCCCTTGTGCGAAGCTGGGTCGATCAAGATCATTCCGAACCCAATCCTTGGGGAAGAACAGATTCATTCCGCGCCGAGTAGGCTGCACCGCTCCAGGGAGCGCATGCAGCACGCCCGCGTTTCCGGCTCCGTCCATTTGCTGCTGGAACCACTCGGCTGGTGCACCAGCAACTGCTCGGGACCGCTGACCAATCATCAAATCGGTCCACCATTGGTTCGTCGGCACGGCGCGACTCTTTAGCGAAGGGTCCAGATAAAGAGTCGCAAACTCGTTGATAATGGTGCCGGGCGTTGGCGCAAAGTAGCCGTCATCATTCAGCCGGATTGTTGGAACGGAACTCGCGTACGACCCGTGGCCGACCGGTACCGCGCTCTGGGGGACTGCAATCCCAACAAGACCCAACAACAGACACGAACTAACGAACCGTGAGAAACGTTTCTCAACACCGAGCATGCCGTCAGGATATCAGATGCCCCTTCAACCGGGAACTACTTTTGCTTCTTGCGCCGGGAAAGCTCTTTCTTCCAAGCCGCAGCCCACTTGTCCGGTGACAGCAGATTCGCGTGCCCGTCCGTGTAAACCACCGCCCGCACCCCCAGACCAGAATTCTCCTCCCAGAGCATGATCGTTTCTGCCGGGTTCTCAATCATCATTTGCGACTTCTTCGACAGAGCGGTGTTGTACAAAAGCCTCGAGGGACTACTCGTGTCCCAAACTGCCGCATTTTTCAAGTACGGCATTACGAGAGCCTTCGCATTGGCTGAGGACTCGGCTTTCGGGAAGAAGTCATCGTGATCGGACATGTACATCATCAGCGCGAGCCCGACCATCTTCGCGTTGTTAAGTCGCTCCGTTTTGACCGAAGCGGGTCGGGCCTGGTCGATGACCTGTGCCGGTGCTTCCTTAACCGTGCGATCGTCCTGGGCTTCTGGGGCAGCCGGAGCACTATCGCCGTCACTTGTCCTCGGGGTCATTGACGCCTCCAACTTGAGGATGCTCTCCTTCGTTACCGAAGGCTTAGGCGACCATACGCTCACCGCAGCCAGGTTGACGTAAACCTCACTAAACATCAGCTTTGGTGGCTTGGCGTCCTCTGAAATCATCATGGAGACCAAGTCAAGCGTGTACCCCTTGATCGTTCCTTTCGATGCCAGCCCTGCGGCGAACGCATCCGGATCAATCAGAACCGTACCGAGCAATTCAAAAAGTGCCTTTCCGCTCGGGTCCGAGCTGCCGCCGCGCATGCCCATCAACATAAATGGGCTCATAGAATCGCCGGTAGAGCCGATAGTGACTCCGCGCAACGTATCAGGAAGGTCCTTCACCGAAACAACCTTTGCCGGTTCGCGAAGTGCCGCCGCAACATCAATCTGGGCTTGGGCCGAAGCTACGACAAAAATTCCGGCGAGAATCGGAAGGAGACGCATGAAAGATTATTGCCCGGAACCGGCTCAACTGCAAAATGGGTTAGGTCAATTGATGGAAGATGACGAGTCGTTTACCCGCCAGCGAGATCGCCAAGATCTTTTGCTCGCTGGCATCGCCGGCTGCATCATCTTCGGACTCAGTTTCTGCGTGTGGGTCTTTTTCGCACAGCGGTATCGAGAGCCCGGCATACGCCTGGCGGCCATCAGTCTCCTCGCATCGCTTCTTTGCGCTAAAGCGGCCTTCTCTGCGCGTTCAGCCGACCGCCGCGCGAAGTAGTTCTTCTGCCGCTGCGAGCGCTTCCTCCGCCTTGCTCGGATCTTTGCCGCCGGCCGAGGCGTACTCAGCCTTTCCGCCGCCGCCGCCGCCCGCAATCGCCGCGACGCCCTTGATCAAGTTGCCCGCGTGAGCACCTTTAGAAATCGCCTCCGCGCCGACACGACAGACAAACATCACCTTCTCTGGGGTCGAGATCGCCGCCAAAGTCACCTGATTTGGCTTTCCGGCCGCTTCGTTATCAACAAGCGTGTTAGCCATCTTGGGATCAATGTCTCCCAAGTTCTTGCGCCAGAGCACAACACCGCCAATCTCAACCACCGACGCCGTATCTTCGCCGCCCTGAAGCTGAGCCAGCTCGGCTTGCTCGCGACGCTTACGTTCCTGCTTAAGCTGATCGAGTGCTCGCTCGATCCCCGGTAGCAGCTCCTTCGCCTGCACTTTCAGCATCGCGGCGGCTTCTTTCAGCTTCTGTGCGTCTTCGCGGGCGCGCTCAAGCGCAGATTCGCCCGTGATCGCTTCAATGCGGCGAATTCCGCTCGCTGCGCTGGCTTCGCTAACGATCCGAAACTGTCCAATTTCCCCGGTCGTTCGAACGTGGATACCACCGCAGAGCTCGCGGCTAAAGTCGCCAATCTCAACCATCCGAACCTTATCGCCGTACTTTTCGCCGAATAGCGCCATCGCACCCTTGGCCTTGGCTTCAGCAATTGGCAAGTCAGCATAGGTAACGACATCGATGTTACGAAGCAGTTCACGATTGACGATCTCCTCGATCGTGGCGATTTCCGCTTCCGTCATCGCCTTGCCATGTGTGAAGTCGAACCGTAAGGTATCTGGCCCGACCGACGATCCGGCCTGCGTAACATGAGCTCCCAGCGTGTCTCGAAGTGCCGCTTGCAGCAGGTGCGTTGCCGTGTGGTTTCGCTGAATCCGCCGCCGACGTTCGGCATCCACCATTGCCCGAGCTTGCTCTCCAAGAAGCCTCGGAGCCTCGGCCGGATCGAGCTCCAATTCATGCCAGAACGTGCCTTCGCTTTTGGTAGTGTTTCGAACGGCAAACTCACCGTTCGGCGTTTCTAGCCAACCGGTATCACCGGTTTGACCGCCGGATTCGGCATAGAATGGCGTTCGATCCAACGCCACACTGACCCGGCCCTTAGCCGTTCGCTGCCGAACAATCCGCGCCATCGACTCAACCGCGTGGTAACCGAGGAATGTCGTCTCCGCCGGAGCGTCGGGCAAGGCAATATCTGCCGCTGCCGTGACACCACCGTACACAGACTCCAAGTTCTGCGCACCGCGAGAGCGCTCCTGCGCTTCCTTCATCGCGGCCTCGTAGCCCGGCAAATCGACTTCAACTCCACGCTCTGCGCAAAGCTCTTGGGTCACTTCCAGCGGGAATCCGAAGGTGTCGTAAAGCTTAAAGGCCATGTCGCCGACCAAAACCGAGCCCGAGCCTTCGAGCGCTTCATTTAAAAGCTCAACCCCGGTCGCCAAGGTTCGCCGGAACAATGCTTCTTCATTTCGAAGCGTCTCGACGATCACGTCGCGACGCTCGACGATCTCGGCATAGGCCGAACCCATCGCCTCCACAACGCCCTCATACATGTCGGCCATGAAGGCGTCCTTGATGCCAAGAACGCGCTCACCCTTCAAAATCGCTCTGCGAATGAGGCGACGAAGCACGTAGCCGCGTCCGTTGTTTGCCGGCAAAATCCCGTCGGCAATACAGAACGTCGCCGTGCGAATATGGTCTGCGATGATTCGTTTTGCCGCTGTGACTTCGGCGGACGGTGCAACCACGACCTTCTGCGCCCCGGCAATGCGAACGAAGATCGGCGCGAAAGCATCCGTATCGTAAACCGTCCGGTATCCGCCGAGTACAAATGCGGTGCGCTCCAATCCCATTCCGGTGTCGATACTGCGGAACGGTAGTTCCGGCATGCCGGTCTTCACATAGCCTTTGCCGGACGGGTTTTGGTCGCCCTGCCACTCGTAGGTGATGAAGACGTCGTTCCAAATTTCCACCCACTTTCCGGCGGCCTCATCGCGCGACCACTCCTCAACCGAGTACGGCTGGCTCGGCGCAGGTTCATCTGCCGGAACCCAGTAGAACATCTCGCTGTTTGGCCCGCAAGGTCCGGGAGGGCCGCTTGAGAAGGCGCCGGCTGGCCAATAATTCGTGTCTTCTCCGAGTCGAAAAACGTGCTTTGCGCCGCATTCTTTCCAGGTCGATTCGGCTTCGTCGTCAATTTCAAATACGGTAAAGCTAAGTCGGTTTGGATCGAGGTTGAGCCACTCGGATGACGTTAAGAATTCCCAGCTAAACTTAATCGCTTCGGTCTTGAAGTAGTCACCGAACGAGAAGTTGCCGAGCATCTCGAAGAACGTAAGGTGCGTCGCATCGCCAACCTCGTCGATGTCTCCGGTTCGGACGCACTTTTGCACCGTGGTCAATCGCTTGTTGGACGGCTGGGCCACACCGCGGAAGTACGGCTTGAACTGGATCATGCCCGCGCCGTTGAAGAGCAAGCTTTCGTCTAACCGCCCGGTGACGTCGTACGGGATCAGTGACCCGCTCGGGTACCGCGTGTGCCCTTTGGATTCAAAGAATCCGACGTACTTATCACGCAACTCTCGAACGGTCATCTTGCCCAAAAGGGTACCGGAGTGTTGTAAATTGAAGACATGGCCATGGTTACCGTAGACTGGGAAAGAGAGGTCGGCAACCTCATGCGCACCGCCCAGAAGCCGCTACGCGCTTTTGGACCAACTAAAAAGCGGGCAATAAAGCTGAACGGCTTTCACCTGGAACAAATCCAGGAAGCGAATCGCGAACTGCCAAAAAACCCGATCTTCGCCATCGAATCCTCCGTGTCCGATCTGAAGCGACTGGTTTTGGAACCTGCCCTCTGGTCCATATATGGCGAGAATCCGGCAGTTGACTTCTACCTCTCGCCCTTCCTAAAGCGAGTTCGATTTGTGCTCGAGGAAGGTAGCTGGATCGTGTACACCTCGGACAATCTCCGGATCGGCCCGTTGGACCCCGTCCATGGCATTGAGCACTACGGCCAGATCCTAATCAATTCCCGATGAGTCGAGAGGAAGGGGAAGTATTAGAGGCCGTCTTCCAAGACTTTGGAGCACTCACTCAATTTCTGGCTGACGCAACCACAAAGACCGGAACGACTCCGAATCTGATCCGCGCAATCGAGAGGCTAGAGATTTGCCACCTGATGTTGCTGTATGCGAGCTTTGAACACCTGCTTCGAGCTCGAGCCGAAGCTGCAGGTTCCGCTTCAGTCCTACCTCTCCGCCCCTCCCTGTCAAATCTTATCGAGAAGCTTGCAGCCGATGCAGGGCTGTCATCTTGGGGCGTGGAAGAGGCGAAGTTCTTCCGCACAGATCGGAATATCCTCATGCACGGCCTGACGTTCATTCCGGTGCATAGCCTCAGCGAAGTCTATGGCAGGATGGTCGGATTCCTCGCCACGGTACGGTAAGGAATGGATCACTACGACATCTGGGTCGATTTGGCCCCAGGAGTGAAGGACCTTGAGTTCGTTTCTGCCGTTCAGGCCTACTTGGGCAGCTTCGTTGATGCGGGCAAGATTGCCGAGTACCGCATTGCTCGCCGCAAGTTCGGCTTTGCGCCGCCTTGTCTCGCAGAGTTTCATATCCGGATCTCGGTGAACAATCTAGCTCAGCTTGACGAGGCTTTCCAATCCGCCGCAACGCGTGAGGACCCGGTTGAGTCGCTGCATGCGGCCGTGTTTTCGAAGGTCGTCAACTTCAAATCGGCACTTTATCGCGATTTCCCCGACCCGGTTCGAAAGGTCTGAATTGTTTCCGACCGATCGCGGTTCGGGCCAATAGTTAGACGAGAATCACTCTTGTGGATTGGCACGAGTGGAGCTTGGACGGGATTATCTGGTGGTTCTCGAATATGAGCTGGCCGAGTTTTCGGCGCCGAAAGAGGGACCGATGGAGTTGATCTGCCTCGTGCTGGATTGGCTCGGCTTCGCTTGGGACCTTGTCATCGGAACCGCGCAAGTTGTTGACGTTTGCCGGGATATCCGCGACCGATCTAACAGCGATCTTTGGAACTGATGCAAAACCTCGTAGATTCAGACAAAATGCCTCTTAACATGCCAGCAATGAAGCCGTCGGCAAGATCGCTCGGAGACGTTCTTCGACAACGCATCGAGGAGAATCCGGACAAGGTGGCCATGTTGGTGCCGCCAGAAAAGGGCAGCGAAGAGTTCACTTCGATCACCTACCATCAGCTCGGGAAGCGGGTTCGGCAGATTGCGGGAACGCTTCGGTTTCTTGGTTTGACCAAAGGAGAGCGGCTTGGGCTGTATGCCGAGAACAGTGCCGAGTGGGCGCAGGTGGACTGGGCTTGCCAGTGCCTTGGAGTCATTCTCGTGCCGGTTTATTCGAGCTTGCCGGGTGACCAGGCCGGGGTGATTCTGCGCGATGCTGGGGTCAAGATCACTTTGACCGGCAGTGAAGATATGGCGCGACGCATTGAGGACTTTCCCTCGATACCGCTGAAGGGGCCGGGATCACTGATGCAGATGTCGGAGCATCATGAACTCTCCGTCGCCGATTGGAATGCGGCTATTGATCTGGTTGGGCCAGAGGATGTTTGTACGCTGATTTATACGAGCGGGACGACTGGGCAACCCAAAGGGGTCATGTTGCCGCATCGGGCGGCGATTAATGTCATCGACGTGGTTCCTCGGGAGATCAATTTGGGGCCGGGGGATATCTTCTTTTCCTTCCTTCCGATGAGCCACGTTTACGAGCGGGTTGCCGGGCAGTTTTTGCCGATCGGGAGCGGCGGCACCGTCGCCTATGCGAAGAATCTGGCTTCGATTGGGAACGACATGATGAAGGTGCGGCCCACCGTGATGCTTTGTGTACCGCGATTTTTGGAGTCGTTCTTTGATCGCGTGACCGATTCGGTGAAGAAGTCTTCTCCGCTCAAGCAGAAGCTCTTTCACTTTGCTTTTGCCCAGGGCGTGAAGCGGGCGAAGGGGGAGTTTGCGCCTTTTGCGAATCTGCTGGATAAGGTTGTGATGGAGAAAGTCCGTGCCCGGACCGGGGGGCGGATGCGGTTCTTCGTGAGCGGCGGGGCGGCGTTGCCTCCGCATGTTGCCGAGTTTTATATGGCCCTTGGGCTCACCGTGTTGCAGGGCTACGGACTCAGCGAAACGGCCGGGGCCAGCGTGGTGAATCGGCCGGAGCGGAACAAATACTGGACGGTCGGCGAGCCGCTGGATATGGAAGTGAAGCTGGCCGAGGACGGCGAGATCCTGCTGCGAGGTCCGGGGTTGATGTTGGGCTATTACAACATGCCGGAAGAGACGGCGAAGGTGATTGATGCCGAGGGCTGGTTCCATTCGGGGGACATTGGCGAATACGAAGGGGTGAATCTGAAGATCACCGACCGAAAGAAGGACCTGATCGTCCTGGGGAACGGCAAAAACGTCGCGCCACAGCCTTTGGAGAACCGGCTGAAGCAGAGTCCGTTTATTCTCGAGGCCGTGGTATTCGGCGACGGAATGGAGTACTGCGTCGGGCTGATTGTTCCGGCGGCGGATCGGGTTCGGGAGGCTTTGGGCCTTTCCGATTCGGTGGACCTGACCACCGATCCGGCGGTTCGAAAGCTGCTGAAGGCGGAGATTGACCGACAGAACAAGCTCGGCGCGAACTACGAAGCGGTCAAGCGCTTCGCCATCCTCTCCACCCCGTTCTCCCAGGACTCGGGCGAGCTGACGCCGACCTTCAAGGTGAAGCGACGGTTCGTGAAGGAGAAGTACGCGGAGATTCTGAAGACCCTCGACGTTTGATTCTTCGCTCCGAAAATTTATTATGGGATCGTTCCGTCAGTCCGGACTAGATTAAGCTAGAACTGGGTTGAAGAGTCAAACGAAGGGTTCAAGTATCGCTAAAGGCGTAGTGGGCTGCAAGGGTTGTGGCGAGAAGCGTCATTACAAACTG
>Ga0247832_1002458_pt1 | contig 28347 bp, 18 predicted proteins | sample LaCruzMarch2015__10_FD_192407 | JGI IMG/M metagenome (GOLD analysis project Ga0247832, IMG submission 192407) | Freshwater microbial communities from meromictic Lake La Cruz, Castile-La Mancha, Spain - LaCruzMarch2015_4m | ecosystem: Environmental > Aquatic > Freshwater > Lake | place: Spain... | reverse complement strand
TCAAGCGCGGCGCGCACATTGTGGTGGCCACTCCGGGGCGTGCGCTCGACCATCTTCGCCGCGGAACGCTTGACCTCTCTGGTCTGCAGACGGTGGTCCTGGATGAAGCCGACGAAATGCTCGACATGGGCTTTGCGGAAGACTTGGAACTGATCTTGGAGGCTGCGCCTACCACACGGCAAACGGCGCTCTTCTCTGCGACGCTTCCGCCCCGCATCGCGTCGATCGCGGAACGACATCTGAAGAACCCCGCGCGCATCCTGATTCCGCGCGACAAGGCAACCAAGGGCTCTGTGCCGAAGGTTCGGCAGACCGCATACATCGTGCCGCGCGCGCACAAGATCGCTGCGCTCGGCCGCGTGCTGGACTTGGAATCACCAACGCTTGCACTCATCTTCTGCCGGACCCGCATTGAAGTAGATGACCTGGCTGACCGATTGGTTGGCCGGGGCTACCGCGTTGAAGCGCTGCACGGCGGCATGTCACAGACCGAACGCGACCGCGTCATGAAGAAGGCGCGCGCTGCAACGGTTGATCTCTTGGTTGCAACGGATGTTGCTGCGCGTGGCATTGATATCGAACATTTGACGCATGTGGTGAACTTTGATGTGCCGGCATCGCCGGAGTCGTACGTTCACCGTATCGGCCGCACTGGTCGAGCCGGACGCGAAGGCGTGGCAATCACGCTGGCTGAGCCGCGCGAACATCGCCTGCTTCGGAACATTGAATCGACCATGAAGCAGAAGATTGACATCTCCACGGTGCCAACTCCGCTTGACGTGAAGGCGCGCCGACTTGATCTCACCAAGGGTTCGATCCGCGAGCTGCTGCTTGCCGGTGAACTTGATGGATTCCGCGTGGTGGTGGAGACGCTCGCTGCCGAGTTTGATCCGATGGAAGTGGCCGCTGCCGCAGTGCGCATGGCGCACGAAGCAACGTCCGGCGACGGCGCCAAGGAAGACGAGATGCACATCCCCGCGATCGAGAGTTTCGCGCGCCCACATTCACCCAACCGCAATGGTCCGGGTGGATTCCAGGGTGGCGGATTCCAGGGTGGCGGGTTCCAAGGTGGCGGCGGCGGATTCCAAGGTGGCGGTGGTGGCGGATTCAAGGGCGGCGGATTCAAGGGTGGTTCGCAGGGCGATTTCCAGCCGCGCGGATTTGCACCGCGTGCTTCTGAAGGTGGCCCTGCTCCGCGCAAGCCAGGTGGTTGGACCAAGACGCCAGCCGGTGGACCGGGAGCAGGCGGACCGCCAAGCCGCGGCCCACGACCAGGCCCCGGCGGCAACACCCGCGACTCGCAAGACATGGTGCGCATCTACATCGCCGCTGGTACCAAGATGGGCATCCGCCCTGCTGACTTGGTGGGCGCCATTGCCAATGAGGCGAATGTCAATCCACGCGGGATCGGCGACATTGAGATTGCAGAAGCATTCTCAATTGTTGAATTGCCAGAACGCGATGTGGATCATGTGATCCAAGCACTGCGCGGCGCAACGCTGCGCGGGCGCAAGGTGAAGGTGAACCGCGATTTGGGTATTCGGAAGTAAGGCTGACGCGGCGAAGGCATTCGCGTGTACATCAGGTGTACGTACACCCTTCGCATTGAAGTCATTCACGTCAACGCATACGCATCAATCAACGCGCATCAGTATGGGATCTTTCCCGTACTGCTGCCCCATTCTTTGAATGCCTGCATGGCTTCATCGCGCATGAGTTGTGTCATGGGAATGGTGCGCGCGGCGGGCGCCTTGGCAAACTCGCGGTAGATGAAGTCATCGTCAAAGTTGATCGCTGCGGCATCCACCTTGGTGTTTGCAAAGTAGATCCGTTCCAGGCGCGCCCAGTAAATGGCCGCAAGACACATGGGGCACGGCTCGCAGCTGGTGTAGATCACCGCGCCGGAGAGATCAAAGTTACCGATGTGCGCGCAGGCCGCGCGAATCGCCTCTACCTCGGCATGCGCGGTTGGGTCATTGCGAGCGGTCACTTGGTTGGCGCCCTCGCCGATCACCACGCCGCCCTTCACAATCACGGCGCCGAACGGCCCACCCGTACCCTTGGCAACATTGGTGCGCGAGAGTTCAATCGCCCGTCTCATGTACTGCTGGTGCTGAGCCTGATCCATCGATCATTCAGATCGGCTGAACGGCGGTCTGTGCAACACGAAACCGGGGGCGTTGCTTGTACGCTGAAGTGACAGGTCCTGACCCATGATGAACTCCACCCTCACTCTGACGCTATCGATCGTGTTGACGCCCATGCTTGCACCGCCGGAGCCGCAGGGTGCGCCTGGCACCGCATCCGCGGCTGCGCCGGCGGATAGCACGGCGGGCAGTCCGGCAGACAGCACTACGAAGAGCACGATAGTCAGCCCGCCAACTAGCACGACAGTCAGCCCCGCCGTCACCGCGCTGCTCAACCGCGCAAACGCGCCGGAACCCGACGCCGCGCGCATGCGCCGTGCACTTGCGATCGCTGGACTTGATGGCGTGGTCACCACCGATGCCATCACCGCTGCCGTCGCTTCCGCGCGGACCGCTTACCAAGGTTGGCGTACTGAGACCGAAGCCGCCGCCATGGAAGAATGCAGCGCGGCTCTTGCCTCCGAGCCAGGAACGCGTGTGCCGCGCCGCTCGATCAACTTCATCACGCAGCAACGACTTGATGGATTCCGTTTCGAGTGCGATGCGTTCGAACAATTGCTCAAGGACTTGCCCGCAGGGAGTGAAGCCGCAGCAACCATGGCGCGCGAAGCACTTGAAGCGCGCCAGGCAGAAGCCATTGCAAAGAACGCGGCGCTCAACGGCATTGCCGACCTTGGACGCGCGGACCTAGTGGAATGCGCGCTTCGATGCGTGACAAGCAGTGACATCTCGCCGGAACAATTGCGCGCCGTACTCACCACCTACGAGCGCGAACGCACTCGACTGTTGCAGCGCGCCTCGCTTGCTGTTCTTGAGTCAGACGCACGCAGCCTGCGAATTTCCAACATGATCGAGGCGTGGGAGGATCGGCGCGCTGCGAATTCCGGCGGCGCGGACAAGAGCCCCAGCTACACCGTTGCCACTGGTTCAACGGCGGCGCGCGTAGCCATTGCTCTGCAGACTGGCCCGATGGCGGATGCTTCCGCTGAGATGGCGCGCTTTCAGCAGAAGACTGCAGCGCAACTTGATAACGTTCTTTCCCCGCAATCAGCGTGGTGCATGTACGCAACACTGATAGCGTCAAACCGGAAGGATCAACTATCTGGGCGCATTGCTGACATCGCAAACTTTGCAGAAACATTGCCGCCAGAACAGCGCGATGTCGCGCGCGTGATGATTCGCGAGTTCTGCACCAAGGATCGCCCGGCAATGCAAGAGACCGTTCGGCAGTTAGTGGAGGCGCTCGAAACGCAAGTGCAACCGGTGCGATCCATGTTGCGAAGCGATTCATTGACTGACGCCGAATTGACTGCACTTGAAACACAGTTGGCGGCGCAACCTGCGATCGCGGCTTCATACGGAATGTCTTCCGTGATGGATGGACGTGTGCGCGCAACCAATGATCTTGAGCGTGCGGTGCGCGCACTGGCAGGCGGATGAGAAGCACGTGCGTTGCTACTCTGACGGCTGCTCTCCTGGCTCTACTTTCAGGATGCGATCGTGATCCGTCTGCACCCGGCTCTGCCTCTGCTCCTGCTTCTGCTCCTGCCGCTGTCTCTGCTCCTGCCGCTGCCCCAGCTTCTGCCCCAGCCCCATCCCCGGCACCCGAAGGAATGGTCTGGATTCCTGGCGGAGAGTTCAGTATGGGCAGTACCGATCCGCTGGCGCGGCCGGATGAGCAACCGGTTCACCGCGTGCGCGTGCATGGATTCTGGGCAGATGTCACCGAGGTGACTAACGCGCAGTTTGCTGCCTTTGTTGCTGCCACCGGATACAAGACCGTCGCCGAGCGCCCGGTTGATTGGGAAGAATTGAAGAAGCAAGTGCCAGCGGGAACACCAAAGCCTGCCGATGAATTGCTGCTGCCGGGGTCGTTGGTGTTTGTTGCTCCAAGCGCGCCCGTTGATACCAATGATGTTGCGCAGTGGTGGCAGTGGACGCGCGGCGCAGATTGGAAACATCCGGATGGACCAGGCAGTTCCATTGAAGGCCGCGACGCGCTTCCAGCAGTTCAAGTGTGTTACGAAGATGCAGTTGCGTACTGCCAGTGGGCTAAGAAGCGCCTACCCACCGAAGCCGAATGGGAATGTGCCGCGCGTGGCGGACGCGAACAATCAGTGAATCCTTGGGGTAATGAACCCATTGATGCAACGCGCGCCAACACATGGCAAGGTCACTTTCCTGACCGCAACACTGGCGAAGATCACTATGTGGGGCTTGCGCCGGTGCGCAGTTTCCCACCCAATGGGTACGGCCTGTATGACACCGCAGGAAATGTCTGGGAGTGGTGCAGCGACCTCTATCGGCCGGACACCTACGCGCGCCAGGTTGTGATTGCAGGCAATAACGGAATCACTATCGATCCCAAAGGGCCGGATTCCAGCATGGATCCGCGCAATCCAAGTGAGCCAGTCAGCCGGGTTCATCGTGGTGGTTCGTTTCTCTGTAATGACAGTTACTGTGCGAGCTACCGCGTGGCCGCGCGCATGGCGTGTTCACCCGACACCGGTATGTCACATGTTGGGTTTCGCTGCGTGCGTGACGCTGCACCGCAACGGTGAGATCACCGCCCAAAGTGCCATGGGAATCGGGGAATTAACGCTTGCCACACGATCCAAGCGTTCATGGACATCGACTATCTTCCCATTATGGTTATCAAGAACTTTCGCAAGGGTCTGCTTGGACAATTCACATACTTCGGCGTCATTCCAAGCGCAGTTGTAGTGCTGTCCATCATTGGTATCAGTGCGTACCTCAGTGCGCGTACCACCAAGCGAGAGTCTGCTTCGTTCGCGACCTCCGAAGCAGAGCGCGTTGCCAATGAAATTGAAGGTCGGCAGCAGAAGGCTGTCGGTACTGTGACGGCGATGTCGCTTGCATTTGAGTGCTGCCTCTTTGACAATCGCGTGGAAGCCATTGAGTATCTGCGCTCCATCGCAGATGCGAATCCTGAATACGACGTGTTCGTCGGCTTCGAGCCGAATGCTGATAGCCAGGATGCAGCTTCCGTTGCCAATGCTGCAACGGACCCGAAGTCCATCGATAAGAGCGGCCGATTTGTTCCACGCTTTAACAGAGACGGAACCGCAGCGAATACGTTAATGCTGCAGGCCAATCCGGAAATCAACAACGCCGAGTACTACCGGACCGCCAAACAACAGTTCCTTGTGAACAACTCTCGGAAGGCCGTGATCACCGAACCACATGAGCACAACGGCGCGCTCGATACAGAGATCGTTGTGCCAATTGTGATCGACGGACGCTTTATGGGGGTCGCCGGTGTGGCCCGCCCACTCACCCTCGCAGGCAAGGCGGCCACGGAAACTGCGGAGCGGACGGGGCTGAACCTGATGTTGCTGACCGATGAAAATAATTTCATCACCGCGTCAGCAGGCGACCCGACGCTCAGCAGTCAAGCACGGGCAAGCGTTGATGCGGCCGCTGGCAAACCATTGGACAAGACCCCATGGGCTGCAAGCCTGCAACCAGTGCTCTCCCAGTCAGGTAGCACCGTTGTTACCAGCGCGATCAACCCCTTCACGGGCGATGAAGGTATTCATGTCATGGCGCATATTCCGACTGGTGGCTGGAGAGTTGTCGTGGAAGTGCCTCGTGCGCGATTGGCTGGCGAAATCTGGGCTGACCTGTGGGTCGACCTCGTCGTTGGACTCGTTGGCGTTGGAATCATGGCAGTGCTCATCATGCGCACCGCATCGCAGGTGGTAGCGCAAGTCCGTGGGGTCACTGTGGGTATCAGTAGCACCGCCGTTGAAATGGCAAGTTCCAGCCGCCAGCAAGAGGACGTTGCACAAACCTTTGGCTCAAGCAGCGTAGAGATTGCCGCCGCGGTTCGACAGATCACTGCTACGGGCACCGAGCTCCTTCGCAAGATGGAAGAACTGGCGGAGGCCGCAAGCGAATCCGCACAGAATGCCACGGCCGGTCGCGCCGGGGTGCAGGCCATGGGAAGCACCATGGATGGCCTGGCTGCAGCGACCACCAATGTGGCCGAGCGTCTGTCCGCTATCAGCGAGAAGGCCACCAGTATCAATACGATCGTTGACACCATTACTAAGGTGGCCGATCAGACCAACTTGCTGAGCGTCAATGCCGCCATTGAGGCGGAAAAAGCTGGCGAGAGTGGGCGTGGATTCTTGGTGGTCGCGCGCGAAATTCGCCGACTGGCCGATCAGACCGCCTCCGCTACGTTGGACATTGAGAACATGGTTCGTCAGATGCAGGCCGCCGTGTCCGGTGGTGTCATGGAGATGGACCGATTCAGTGAGCAAGTGCGCCGCGGCGTCAGCAACGTCGGCGATGTTGGACAGCGACTCACGCAGGTGATCGATCAGGTGGGAAGCGTGGAGAGCCGGTTTGCCGAAGTCACCGAGGGCATGCACAGCCAGGTGCAGGGTGCAGATCAGATCCGCCAGGCCATGGATGCACTGGCACAGAATGCCACACGAGCAAAGGAGGCCACCAGCGAATTCTCGCAGGCGGCCTCCATTCTCCGTGAGTCGATCATGTCGCTCAGGAACATCGTTGGTGGTGAAGTCGGGGCGTAATCGTCATCATTGACATGGTCCCCATGCGGCCAGGACCACGGCCATGTCGGCGCCATCGGTGGTGCCATCGCCGTTGTAGTCGAACGCGGACGCTTGACCCCAACTTCCAAGCATCAAGCCGAGATCCGCAGCGTCCACGACGCCGTTGTTGTTGGCATCGCCAGTGCATTCAGGCGGCGCTCCGGGTGCACTACCCATCGCAATGATGCTGGTGGGTAACAGGCCTGGAATCGGGTAACTGGCAGTGCAACCAACATCCACCGATTCGCCGGGAAGGATGAGTTCGTTGTAGGGAGCGTTGGTCACCACGTAGTGATTGCCAACATGACTTTGTAGTACGCCGCTCCACACACTGTCGACCGATGCAGTCCAGTCAAACTCTAACTTCCAGCCACGGATGGCGTAGTTGGAAGCGTTGGTGATGCGGAAGCCACCCTGCCCTCCGCCAGTCCACTGATTGGTGAACGCAAAGGTCACTGCTGCCGGAATGATCGGCGGTGCGCCGGTATCGCCATAGTCAACGCCACCGAAATCAAGATCGCTGGTTGAGAAGAACACCTCATTGTTGGGATCGATGCGCTGCCACGTGACATACAGAACATGGCGGCCCACACGCGCCGGAATTTGCAGAGTCATGTAGTAACTCATCCCAGCGCCCGACGTTCCGCAATAACAATCCGTGCTGCCTTTGCCGCACGAACCTGCCAGCGTTGCGGTCTCGCCGCCAGCCACCGGCACCAGATCTGCCCAACGGAGTGGCTGCCGCGGGTCATATCCATCACGGGTGATGTATGCCGTAAAGACACTGGGGTCATGCGGAGTAGTGGTGAAGAATCGGCACACGCGCGGCCCAGCCACGGCGGGAGTAGCAAACCAATCCGTGCGCGCGAGGTTGAGACCTGCATACTTATCTCGCCCCGCTCCGGGAAGTTGCCCATCCGGAATGGTGGCTGGATAGTCATAGCCAGGAATGTTGCGGGTGACCTCGTTCCAGTCATAGAACGCCTGCGTGCCAGCAACCGCAATGGCGGCGCTTGCGGCAGCGGTCTGTGGCGTCTCCGGATTGTCGAGGAAGATCTTGTAGGAGCGACTGATTGGATCGGCCATCGATCCGTGACCAAACGCGGTGAGTGATGTTGAGACGGTCACTAGCAGAGTTGATAGGCAGGTAATTAACTTTTTCATCTTGGTACCTTTCTCTTGAGATCTAAGAAATACGGTCGCGGGGTGAAGTGAGTTCGTCATTCACGGTGTTGTGCAGTCAGCGCAAACTCATGGCAGACTCATGGCAGACTCATGGCAACTTCATGCCTTGGAAGATGGTGTCAAGGAGTGACGCTCCGGGAAGCGCGGTGTCTTCGCTGAGCTCCCAGAACATCACGCCTCCCAGGGCTTTCTGGTTCGCAAAATTCATCTTGACTTGCGTTGATTCCGGGTCGTCATAACTGATGAATCGCTGCGCAGAGGGTGAGTAGAGGTACGGAACCTGCGCCTCGGCGTTCCAGTAGCGCGTGTAACCAGCGGCACCCACGAAGGAACCGTTGGAGAAGCTCAAGATGCCGCTACTGATCAGCGAGTTGTACGGAAACTCCGTCTCGCCGAGTCCGGGCGAGACCGCTTCTGATCCAGCCTGACCGAGGCCGTTGCCGTTTGGCCCAGGCTGCACGGCGCTCCAGCCGCGACCGTAGAAGGGCATGCCCAACACGAGCTTGGAAGGCGCAACGCCGGGGTTGCCGTTACTTCCGTTGAGGTAGATGTCCATGGTGCCAGTCACTGACCACTTTGCTGCCGATGGATTTGGATCAATATTCACCATCGGTGAGTTGAGCCCGGTGTAGGAGTCCCAGCCACCGTGGTAGTCGTAGGTCATGACGTTGATCCAGTCGCAAATCGCTGCGATCGCTGGAGGATTGATGTCGGCGATCTTGGTGTCACCGGCAGGGGCTGCAATGGTGAGGTAATAGGTGCGGCCGTCGATAGCGGACTGGCGATTCAGTTCATCGCGCAGCGCCTGCAGTAGGAGCAAGTAGTTGCCGCCGTCAGTGGCGGGGTCGCCGATGCCGCTCTGGGACAATCCACCTCCGCCTGGGTACTCCCAGTCGATATCAATGCCATCGAAGCCGTACTTGGCAACCACATACACGGCAGACTTTGCAAAGTCCGCACGCTTCTGTGCACTGCGTGCGATTGAGAAGAATGGTGACGAGAGCGTCCACCCGCCGATCGAAGCCATGGTGCGCAACTTGCTGTGCGTTTGCTTCAGATCACGCAGTTGTGCAAAGTTGCTTCCTTCGCGGAATGCTGGCGACATGGTGAGCGCTTCGGCAGCGGTATTGGCCTTCACATCGGCCCACTCATCAAAGAGACCAACGCCAGCGCTCAGCGTGGTCCCGGCTGGTTGCTGCAGATAGTTGGCGTAATCGCTGTACCGCCATCCGCGGTATGAAGAGACAATAATGTTCCATGCACTTGGCATGGTGCGGTCGAGCGGAATGAGGAATGCATAGTTGATGACATTGATCCGATCGGCGCGCACCGAAGTCACCGGGAAATTCTTCTGATAAATGCCCCAATTTGGGTAGTAACCAACAATCTTTCGCTGCTCAACGGTGGGCATTTTGTCATAGCCGGTGCTGTCGGTTGGGCATGCGCCCCATGCAGAAAGCATGGCTGCAATGTCGGCTCCATCAACAGTGCCGTCGCCAGTGAGGTCACGCGCTGTTCCTGGGCCCCAGCTACTTAAGAGCAATGCAAGATCGCTGCCGTTGACTTTGCCATCACGGTCGGCATCCGCAGCGCATGAGCCAGTGGCACCGCCGCCGGTTCCGCCACCCGTGCCGCCTCCGGTACCACCACCCGTTCCGCCACCAGTTCCGCCACCGCCGGTACCTCCGCCGCCACTCGCTGTGGTGCTGAAGGTCAGGCCAGTCGGCAGCACGCCGGAGGGTGACTGATTGAATACGCAGCCCACCTCAATGGATGCGCCGGGCGCAACTGTTCCGTTCCATGCGGAATTGACCACGGTGTAATGATTACCCACCTTGCTTTGAATGGTGCCGTTCCACAGACTGGTGACGTCGGCGGTCCAATCAAACTCCAGCACCCAGTTCTGCATCGCCTGACCAGTGGTATTGGTGGCAATGAAATTGCCTTGCCCTCCGGTGGTCCATTGGCCCGTGAAGGTGAAGGTGGCGTCCGCGAAACACGGGGCGGAAATGGTGACAGCGCAGGCAATCATGCCAAAGATGTTCTTCATGACGAAGGATTCCTCTCTATGTACAAGGCGTAGGAGAACAGCGCGCATCAGCGTGCGCGAAGTCTTGACTGGTCCGAACCAACGATGGGGCGTGCCGTGACCAAGTTCGGGCGTAACGCCCGCTCGACCGTCATCCACACCACCTACCCTACGCACCCAGTTTGGAAAGGGTCAGGGAAGAAATTGAATTTTTAAATGTTTCTCCCCAGGCAGTTATGCCGGAACTAACTCATCGGAAGGTGATGAAGCGGGGGGTGCTGTTGGCGATGTGGCGGGAGTTACAGGTCCGGGCGCCGTTTCTGAGCCAGCTGGTTTGACGTTCTTGGAACCCTTGGAACCCTTGGTGCCCTTCGTGTCCTTTGCGCTGGTGTCCTTTGCGCTCGTGTCCTTCGATGCTCCAGGATCAAGGGCATCGTTCAGCAAGGCCGCTAGGCGAACGCCGCCAACTTCAAGGCACGTATTCAACGTGGGTAGCCACTGCTTGTAATAGACATCATCAATCCCGGCCTTCCCGGTGGGCGCGGTGCTGTACAGCTGCCGCGTGATACCGAACGATTCGTTTGCCCACACCGCGGGGTCAGCGGATGTTGTCCACTTCTTGCGTTCGGGCACAGTGATCGACTCGCGTAGATCGGCGGACATGACCGCCCAGCCGCCCTTGGTGTCTTTCAGGCGACGATGGATCAAATCTGAATCCCACACCTTGTGCATATTGGACTTGCGACCGAATGCCTGAATGGTCAACTTGTTGCCGCCCAAATCTTCCTTGTAGGAAACATGGAACGGCTGATGAATATCACCAACAAAGTGAAAGAGCAGGCGCACCGCAAGAAGGCGCTCTTCTTTGGTGCTCGCGGGATTCTTCAGAATGTCGCGGTACTTGTTGATGGACGAAACAATTTGCAAGCCATCCGCGCCGTCGCGATTCATATCAAGACTCTTTGCTCCGCGCGGCACATTGATGTAGTGGAGTGGCTTGAGCCAGTCATACTCAGCGTTGCTGCGCATCTTGTCGGCCCACACTGCGGCATCGGCAACGGTTTCATCGCCAAGAATCTCGCGTAGTTTCTTGGCGGCTTCTTCACTGAGCCCCGCGGTGGCAATGGTGGCAATGATCTTGTGACCGTCATCACCCCAGCCAAAGCAGGGCGAAATAGCGGTCAGGCTGAAGACCATCGCGGCGGTGAAACGCTTCATCGCTGAAGGGTACGTCAGACCAACACTCGCATGCGAATTCAGACGCCTGGACTTGGAGGTAGAGAGGTGCCGCAGGAGGTGCAGGCGGAGGTGGCGGCGACGGTGAGTGTCGCGACTACGGTGACTGTGGGGGCGGCGGCGGCGGTGGCGGTGGCGATCCATCGGTCTCTCGGCGCCGTTTCCCATCACCGCGCGGCGGCGGCTCATCACCAGCGCCGCGCTCGCGTGCATAGCGCAGCTCCACTTCGGCGATCGAGATGGTGGTGTCCTTGATCGCTGCAAGCAGTTCTGCGAAACCCGCACGCCCGGCGGTGAGCTTCGGCTCCGCGGACAGCGCGTACACGGTCACCATGTAGGACTTCTCGCCCGGGCCCTTTGAGCACGGCGGCGCATATTCCGCGCGACGGTTGACCGTATTGACTCCCCACGTGCCCACATCATGCTGACTCTCAGCGAGCGCCTTGGTTGCAGGAGTCAGCCCCCACAGAACGATGTACGCATGTTCATCGACACCTTCCTTGCCGGCCGGCGGGATGTGATGCATGGCAATCGCCACGCTTTTGGTAGCTGCGGGCAACCCAGTCCATTCGATCGGCGGCGAAATGCTATCTCCATCGCACGTGTACTTCTTGCCCAACATTCCATCGGCACCGATGCCCGCTGAGTGGACTTCGAATCCATCCTTCGATGGAGCAGCAGTCCGACGCACTTCATTTGGAGGAGGACCGCCGCCGCCTTGGCCACCGCCCTGCCCGCCGCGGCGACCACCGCCACCATTCCCGCCGCCACCACCGCCTTGGCCACCACCGCCTGGTCCACCCGGTCCACCTTGACCTCCGCCACCCGGTCCACCACCAGCGCGCGCTTGTCGTGAATATGACTCTTCTTTCGTACTTCCATCAACTCCCACAAACTTGAACTTCACCACCCCGGACTCGTCGATTGAATAGTCGATCCGAGCGGTTCGACCCGCTACTTGATATGAAAGCGACCATGCTTTGGGCGCCACTTGTTTGAAACCCGTAATGCTTGCGCCACGGAGCGGCTGCAATGCGGGGCGAAACGGGGCCGCGTGTGCTTGCGGAGAGATCTCGTCACCGTCAACCGTTACGTTTCCGCGCATGCCACCGTTGATGTACGGATACGTCTTGCTCGCGTGGTAGTGATATGACTTGGTACCGCCGCCAATTCCTTGGCCTGCCGCAACAGTGCATTCGTGACCATTGAATTCATCAAGCGCACCAGTCGCCCCAAGCGGGCAAGCACCAACCGCACCGGGCTTCGCCTTTGGGTTGTATAGACCGTAGATAGCAAATCCATCAAGCGCGAAAGCGATGGGGTTACTGGGGCCAACCAACGTCTGCAGCGCCAGCGGAGCCGCGTGATAGTGATAGTCATCCGCACGCCCGCAATGGCCGCCAAACTCGTCAAGCTCACCAATCGCGAAGGAATCTTCACCACGATTATTCAGCGCGTTAAAGATCGGTATGCCGTTTGCTGCAAGCGCAATGGCGCCGCGGCGAAGTGAAGTCTTGCCAGAGATTGGACGCTCTGCAAAGGTTGGCTTCAATGGAATCCTCCACGCGTTGTCCCCGGTGTATGCCTGCGGAATGGGCACCTGCTGCTGCCACGCGCGGATACCCACCATCATGGTGAACTCCAGCGGCGCGTGCGGCATGCCGTCCGATTCAACATACAGCCATTGTGAATCCGTACGCGTACGCACCGCGGGCGCAAATGGGACGAACGGCGCAACTTGCCACGGGGCCGATGCGGCAGCTGCACCTGCCGGCGGCGCGGCGGGCGGCACGGCGGTCGGCGCTGATGGGCTTTGACTCCACACAGACGCTCGCGCTGATGTGTCTGGCGATAGCGGCTGCTCCAAGAGCGCCGGCGGTGCACCTGGTTCGGGCGGGTGCGCCAGTGCCAGCGATGCACACATAAGTATGGGGCCAAGCATTACAGCGACAGGCCATCGATCTGCGTTCATCATGTGCATTTCTGAAACAGGTTCAGTTCTAAGTGGTGTTGACGGGTGCCCCGCCATCACCCAAGTCAATCATTGCCACACATCGCCGAAGCGGGACAACCCATTTCAGGAAACCGCCTGCCGGCTGCTCACTGCAGCGGTTTCTCAAGCACCTCAAACACCAAGTCCGCCCGCCGCGGGATTCCAGCGCGCGGGTCGTGGTACGGGAACGGTTCGCGCTTACCCGTCACTTGGTAGCCGCGTCGCCCGTACCAGGCGATCAGCGATTCACGCTGCATGATGACAGTCATGCGCGCGCGCGGCAGTCGAAGTTCTTCACGGATGACCCGCTCCGCCTCACTCAACATTTGACGCCCGATGCCCCCCGCCTGCATCGTTGGCTGCACCGCAAACATTCCGATGTATCCCGCATCGCCAGCATCATCAATGCGAACGCACGCCACCAGGCTGCCGTGTTGTTCGGCAATGCGTACACGCGAACGTGGCCCGCGCACGACCGCAGACACTTCGCGTTCGTCAGTGCGCTGGCCATCCAGAAGGTCCGCTTCAGTGGTCCAGCCCGCGCGGCTGACCTCGCCTCGGTACGCGCTTTCAATGAGCGCAACCAACGCCGGGACATCCAACAGCGTGGCATCGCGAAATGCTGTGGTGGCACTCATGCGCGCAATGATAGAAATAGCTGCACGACGTGCGCGCGACCCGCTCGTTCCGACGATTGCTAGCTCGGTTCTGACTTACCAACCGCTGTCCGGAAATGCTCGATTGCCTTCTTGCCGACGATAAATGCACTCTGCCCGCAAGAAGAAATGACCTTTAGGCCGTCAACAATTTCATTCAGGTCGTCCCCTTTAGCGAAGAATCCAGACGCACCGCATGCGTATGCCGCAGCGAGGTTCGATCGCTGCAGCTCAGAAGTCAGAAACACGCAACGGATATCTGGGAACCGGACGCGAAGATCCCTGACGCTATCGAAGACACTTGGTTTCCTACTCAACGATCCAATCACCACCATGGTTGGCTTGACACGCGCCACCGCCTGGATGAGTGTCTCGGCGCCGGAGGGGCGAGTCACAAGACCGAATGCTGGGTCGAGACTGGCAAGGATCGCCAAAGAACTATGGATGTCCGGGTGTTCATCGACGGTCAACATGCGAATCAGAACGACACCCGCTCCACCCGATGGCGCCTGCTTCCCTTCTCGAGGCGCGATCATCGATGGGCAATCTTGTTCCCGACTGGATTCAGAGTGACCAATAACTTGCACGTTGCGAGCCCCCCGGCTGTTGATTGAACTTTGCTCCCCCCCATTACCGCGCGAACCGCGGTTCTGTGACGCACAAATTGTCCGTATTTGAAAATAATTTGCGCACGCGACCCGCCGACTCACTGCACAGCGTCTGCGCTGTGATTCGTATCAGAAATACTCGTATTCATGACTGGCGCTGAGCACACTTCATCGCGAACGCCCCGCGCTGTACGTCTTACTTCACTACATCGCCACTGACTTTCGCAGCTGGGACTTCCGCGGTCATCACTGACTCCGAGCGCCCCTGCACGAGATCGTCAATCATGAGTAAGAAACTCGATTCCATGGCAGTCCTCATGGATACACGCGTTGCAACCACCACCTCGGCCGCTGCAGTGCAACTAGCGGTCGACTGCCACACTAAATCGCCGCTTGACGTGTCCCACAGTTGCAGCGCTATGTCCACCGTTGTCCAGAATGTACGGCCCAGGGTAAGCCCCAGAAAGTCAAGGCGGGGTCCGAAGTTCGTAGTCACACCAGCAAGGGTTGGAACCAAGATGTATCGAACACCAAGCGCCTTGCCAATCTTTCCCAAGCGTTCATTGTCCATTACGCCAGAGTCGCGATACGAAATAGCGAGCGCGTGCCAATCATCTGCAAGCCCCGCCTTGGTAATCCGCGAAGCAGCAATACCCGCATCAAGCACTGTCTCGCCATGTTTCTGTTTCACCAGTGCGCTGTGAAACGCCATGCTGGTCAGCGCGGAATAACCCGGAGCCGACGGCGCTTCCGCCGGAACAGCTGCGCATGATGGCGGCACCGAAAGGAGCAGCGCCTTTGGATCGGGATCAAACCGATACGCAATGGAGTGCGACTGTGCAACCATCTTGAATCCATCAGAACTACAAGCAGCAAGAAGGAGGAGCGGCAACAGCAGCATGTAGCAATGTGGAGTGCGTCCCATATTGACTCCAACATAGCGGGAATTCAAATGGCAAGAACCGGCATCGGGCCAACACCACGCATTTGACACGTTCATGGGGGTCTAACACATTTACGGTGGCTTGACACGTCCACGGGCGTTTGACACAGCCGCCGCCCCGCTCGACAATGCCCGACTACTCAGGCAACCCCCATGAACCTACGCACTACCGGCATCGTCGTCCTTGTTGTTCTCCTCATCGCTTTGTTGGCTTCCACCATTCACTATGCGGGCAAGGCCAAGGATGCAGAGGTCAAACTCAAGGCAGCAGAATCAAGCGCGCAGGCGTCTGCCGCCGCCGCGGATGCCAACGCCTCTAAGTTGGTTGAGCAGTCGGCGAGCAGCCGAGCCGAGATTGAGACGCATCGCTCCAAGCATGAGCGGCTGTCCAAGGAGAATGCTGAACTCCAGCGACAGGCTGACGCGGCCGCCAAGGCTGCGGACATGCATCGCAAGACCCAGGCGGAACTTTCGGCAACACGCGAGAGCACTGAGCAACTAAAGGCCGAGCGCGATGAACTCAAGCGGCAGGCCGCCGAAGCCCGCGCCGAAGCCGATGCAGAACGTGCCGCTCGCGCGGGCGCACTTGCTGCTTCCGACGCACGACCAGCTCCGACGATGGCCTCACGAAACAGCGCATCCAACGAGCCCGTTGGCCCGTCCATCTATTGGATGGACAAGCCGTGGTACCCAAACCTTGAACTCATGAACACCATGTGGCTCTACCGCAATCCGGCCAAGACCGATGCCCAACAGCAAATTGAGTACCGCGAAGCACAAGCCGAACTACGGCGCCGCGGTGCGCTGAAGTAATTCGCCACCTCAGTCGCAACGGCACGGCGGTCGCCAAGGCCCCGCAACTAAGTAGCCTTTCGGCATGAAGCCGACTGAACGACGCGCGTTTCTTGTGCAGGCAACCGCCCTTGCCGCTTACGGCGCTTCGTTTGCGTCTTCCACCGCCGCAAGTGCCCCACTCGCAAGATCCGCACCGCCGGACAGCACCGCTGCTGTTCCCACGCCATCCGAATCGGCGAGCACCCCGCCGAATTCCGAAGTCACCGCCAACACGCTGGCGGAAGCAGAAAAACTTGCTGGCATCACCTTCACTGAGAAGGAACGCGCGCAGATCGTGCGCACCGTCAATTCCCTGCGCACACAGTTCCACGAGCGCGCAGCACTGGGGTACCTGTCCAATCAACTGGCGCCCGCCGAAGTATTCCGAGCTGAGCTTCCCGGAATGCCAGCGGCAGCGGTCACTACTGAAGGTGATCCGTTTGAGACACCGCAATACAAGTTGGCAGCGCGCACGCCAACTGACGAAGAGCTGAACTATGAATCAATCCCGATGCTTGCCGCCATGTTGCGCGCGCAAGTTGTCAGCAGTGAACGCTTGACGACATTGGCGCTTGATCGATTTGATCGCCTCAATCCAACACTCTTCTGCGCCATTACCGTGGTGCGGGAACAAGCGCTCACACGCGCGCGTTCCATGGACGCGGAACTGCGCGCGGGCAACGTTCGTGGGCCACTCCACGGCATCCCGTATGCAGCGAAGGACCTACTTGATACCGCTGGCGTACGCACCACCTGGGGCGCCGAGCCTTGGAAAGAGCGCGTTCCCACCAGCAATGCATGGGTGATCGACGCACTCGACCGCGCCGGCGCCGTACTGACTGCCAAGACTGCCGTTGGTGCACTTGCCTACGGAGACATATGGTTCGGCGGCACCTGCCGCAACCCATGGAATCCCGAGCAAGGCTCAAGCGGTTCGAGCGCGGGCAGCGCGTCAAGCGTGGCTGCCGGAATCGTTCCGTTTGCCATCGGTACGGAAACACTCGGCTCCATTGTGAGTCCGTGCACCCGGTGTGGCGTCAGTGGCTTGCGACCAACCTTCGGCAGAGTCCCACGCACGGGATGCATGGCACTGACATGGTCCATGGACAAAATCGGCACCATTGCACGCCATGTATCTGACTGCGGAATCGTGCTGGGCGCCATCAATGGATTCGATCCGCACGATGCCTCCAGTGTGTCGCAACCGTATCACTGGTCGATGCGCCAAGACGCGCGCGGCCTACGTGTGGCCTATGTTCCAGAGTGGTTTGCAGGCGATGCAGCGGCCGGATATCAACCCGTTCTTGATGCGCTCCGCGAAGCAGGCGCAGTACTTGTTGAAGTGAAAGCTCCGCAAGTGGATTCCGGCGCCCTCATGCTGCCGGTTGTCGCCGAGGGCGCAGCGGCCTTTGAAGAATTGACCCGCGGAAACACCGATGACGCGCTCGCATGGCAGGCTGATGAGGCCTGGCCAAATACGTTCCGCCAAGCGTGGTTCATTCCAGCCATTGAACTGCTGCAAGCATCACGCCTGCGCCGACGTGCCATGGAAACAATGCACACGTGGTTTATGCAGTTTGACGCCGTAGTGGCGCCACCATTCGCTGGCGACTTGCTGCTGCTCACCAATTCATGTGGCCAACCATGCGTTGTGGCACGGTGTGGCTTTGAGAATCCCCAAACTCCGCGCTCGGTCACCGTGATGGCACGCAACTTTGATGAAGGCACCGCCCTCAGGGTGGCGAGCGCCATTGAAAGTCGACTTGGTACATGGGACCGATTCCCAGCACTGTGATCTGCTCCTGGCGCCGCTTACTGCAGAGTGGACGACACGCGCTGTCCGTCATCCAACTCACCTTGATTGCTGACAACGATTTCCTCATCGGTGCGTAGTTCGCGACGAGTGTCTTTCCCATCCGCGGATTCCATCCACACCACGCGGGCAAGCGTTCCGTCATCAATATCAACCGCAATGCGCGCGCGGCGCGCAACACCCGCTTCAACGCGGTACAGGTAAGGCACGCCACCCTGGCGCACGATGGCGGCGCTTGGAATCAATGGGGTTTCTGCAAATCGCTTGACTACCAATTGCATACGACCGTAGCTGCCGGGAATCAAGTGCGCTGCACTCCCTTCGGCAAGGCCCTTGGGGAGTTGCGGAAGTTCACGCCCCTTCAGATCAGCATGCTGGGTCTGCTCAGACTGCGCAACAAACGCGCGAAACTCTGCAGGAGTTCCGTTGTAGATATCAATCTCAACGCGCAGTGTCCGATCTGACGGACTCAATGCAGGCGAAATCCGCGTGATTGTGCACCGAATTGGTGCGCCGGATACAGAATCCATACGCAGTTCCACTTCGGTGTCTTTGCCGACAAGTTGCGCCACTGTGTCCGGCACACGCATGGCCACTGTGACAATGTCCGTACGAACAATGGTGACGATCGGCATGGCGCCTGGAACGATCATGGCACTAGGAACAAACGTCCCCACATCCACCGCGCGTGCTGCGATGACACCAGCAAAGGGCGCGCGCAACTCGCCAAGTGCCACGTCTGCCGGAGTGCCTTGCACTGGCTCAATGACAACCACTTTCTCGCCCTTGGTCACGGTATGACCCATGTCCTTCTCAAGAAACGTGACTGTTCCAGCGACTTTGGCAAAGAGATCAGCGCGGTAGTACGGCGCAATGTTTGCAGGCTGTTCCACGCCGACAGCAAGATCTGGACCAGTCTTGGGGCGAACCGACTTCACCCGAATCGGCACGGTGTCCGCGGCTGACACCGCAACGCGGGAATCGGCGGTTGCCTTCGCGCCCACCTGCTGCGCACCCGCGCGCTCTGCGACACTCAACACCACGGCCGCAGAGAGCGCCACTGTGCCAATCAACCGAGCCGGTGCGTGCGCCAACCACTGCTGTTCAAGATGGTTCTTCATGGAGTGACTCCTTCGCCTGCAAGCGGCGCTTTCATTTCTTCTTCAATATCAATCATCGGCTGAACGCGGCGCACCAATAGCGTGTACATCACTGGCACCAGAAACAAGGTCAGGAACGTGGAACTCAGCATGCCGCCCACCACTGCGCGCGCCAGCGGAATGTTCGCTTCATGACCACGCCCGATGCCGATCGCCATCGGGGTTAGCGCCAAAACGGTTGCCAGAAATGTCATCACAATGGGTCGAAAGCGCGTCGCTGCCGCTTCACTGATTGCCTGGTGAGCCGCAACACCTTCAAGCTGCCGTTGATTGGCAAAGTCAACAAGCAACACGCCGTTGTTCACAGCCACGCCTACCAGGAAGATGGTTCCCATGAGCGACTGCACATTGAGCGTGGTGCCGGTCAGATACAACATCCACGCCACACCAATGAAACCCAGCGGCACCGTCAACATAATGACACCCGGCCCGATCCATGATCGAAACAGTGTCACTTGCAACAGATAGACCAAGACGGCTGCAAGCGCCAGACCCAATACCAGCTGCGTAAACGAGTCATTCATGCGCTGGAATTCGCCCTTGTAGGAAATGCGCATTCCTTCCGGCAGTTCCAGCTTGGAAACGCGCGCTTCAATGTCGCTTGCTACGGAAGCAAGATCGCGCCCTTCGATATTCACCAAGACGTTGGCAACGCGGCGCAACCCAGCATGGTTGATCTCCACTGCACCTGATGTACGCCGCGGCGTCACCACGCTGCCAAGATTAATGGGCGTTGGTTGCAGCGCGCCCTTCACGGGCAGCGAAAGAACATCGTCCATGGTTCGGTCGACGTCCTCCGGAAATTGCACTCCCACAAAGTACTGGTTGCCAGATTGTGAGTCGATCCAGAAATTGCGATTCACCGACACGCTTGAGTTGAGCGCCACTACTACTTGCAGCACCACGTCTTCAGCGGATAGACCCAACTCTGCCGACTTCACACGATCAACATCAAGCACCAAGTACGGCGCATCGTCGCGCTGTTGAATCCGCACATCGGCCGTTCCCTGCACAGGCGATACGAGGTCACGCACCTTGCGCGCCGTCGCGAATGCATCGGCATTGCTGCCGCCCTCAATCTCAATATCAATCGGTGAAGACGCACCATAGTTCAGCGCGGTGGAAATCATGCCGCCCGTATCAAGGTCAATGCGCAAGTCGGCAAATGCCGGCGTTGCCAGGAATGCTCGGCGAATGTCCCCTGCCCACTCCTGCGAACTCTTGCTGCGATTCTTACCTAGCTGCAGACGAATCACCGCATCTTGCTGGCCGGAATTGGTGGTGTATGCCGCGGACCAGTCCGGATTCAGGCCGATCTCTGAAACAATCATCTCTCGCTCAGCAGCCGGAACGGTCTCTTTCAGGAATCGCTCCACTTCCTTGACGCGCTCCTCGGTGGCATCCAAACGCAGATTGGACGGCGCACGGAGGCGCAAGACAATCTGCCCGGCATCCACTTGCGGAAAGAACTCGCGGCCAATGAAAGGCACCACTGCCAGCGAGCCAACAAAGAGCAGGCACACCACCATCACCACCTTGGCGCGGTTACCAAGGCACCATCGCAGGGCTGTCAAATATCCAGCAGCTAACCCATCGATGCGACGCTGAAACCGCGCCGACAATTTTGCTACTGCACCCGGCGGACGCGTTGCACGCTCATGTGCATTCACCTCATCACGCGCGCGTCGATGGTCATCGGGCAGAAACTTCGCGCACATCATTGGCACAAAGGTGCGGGAGAGAATGAACGAAGTGAGCATGGCAAAGCCAACCGCCAACGTCAGTGGGCGGAACAGAAATCCACCAATGCCGGGCAGCAACGCGAGTGGCGCAAGCACAATGAAGGTGGTGCACGCAGCCACCATCACCGGCACCATGACCTGCGAGCAACCATCGATCGCTGCGCGAATCCGCGATTTACCCATGTGATAATTGCGGTGGTTGTTCTCCAACTCCACAATCGCCTCATCAACCAGCGGTCCGATCGCCAAGGCCAATCCACCAAGCGTCATCGCGTTGATGGTGTTCCCCGTGGCATACAGCCCAATGATGGCGCCCATGACAGCAAGCGGAATCGACATGGTGGCAATCAGCGTCATGCGCCAGTCACCCAAAAACAACAGAATCATGATGGAAACCAGCACGGCGCCCACAATTCCCTCAAACACCAATGAGCCCAATGCCGAACGCACCGCGACGGTTTGATCCATCACCAAATCCAGCTTGGTGCCCTTGGGAAGCCGCTCTTCCATTCCTGGAATATTGGCGCGCACTCCATCCACCACACTCAAGCTGCTTGAACCGCGCTGGCGGTACACCGGCACGAACACTTCATTACGGTCATCAATGCGAACGCGCGATGTCTGAATAGCCGATGCGTCCTCAGCGCGCCCGATGTCCCGCAACAGCACGGTGGCCTGCGCGCCAAGGGTAATGGGAAGATCGTTCAAATCTTCCACACGCTCCACCATGGCATTACTGTCCAGCAGAACCTGCTCAGATCCAAAGTACGCCGTCCCCGGAGTCACCATCAAATTTCCGCGCCGCAACGCTGCAACAACATCCATTGGTGCGTAATTGCGCGCTTCCATCTTGGCGGGATCAAGGTAGATCATCACACTGCGATCACGTCCACCAACTACCACGGGCGCAATGCAGCCCGGAATAGCGCCGAGCATGTTGCGCACATTGATGCGCGCAATGTCCTTCTGGCGCGCATCGTCCATGGAAAGGTTGGTTACCGTCAGAATGCCAACTGGCATGGTTCCCGTTGCATCAAACGGCAGCGCCACTGGCGGCAGCGTGTTGGGCGGAAGATTTGGCAGCGCACCCAATGCCAACGAGTTGGTCAGCGTCAACGCCTCATTTGGATCAATGTCGTCGCGGAAATACACCTTGACAACACTGACTCCAGGAACCGAGCGCGACTCAACAAGCCGTGCACCCGGCGCCTGATTCACCCATCGCTCAATGCGATTGGTGATGGTCTTCTCAATGGACGAAGCCGGCATGCCCGGGTAGTACGTCAGTACCTGTACCGCGGGCGACTTGAACACGGGCAGAATGTCCACCGGAATCCGCGTCAACGACAGAATTCCCAGGATCGCTAGCACCAACGCGAACGCTGCCACCACGTACGGGTTTCGGACGGAAAGGCGAATCAGCCACATCGTGCGTCGACCTCAGCTCGGGCTCGGCTCACGGCCGCGTTGAAATGTTGCTCCACGCGCTGCAGTCTAGCGGTTAGCAAGAACAATTAGTTGGTTTTTCGGTCGCCGCCTCCTAGGCTACGTGCTGTGACTTTCCGCCAACCTGCCACCACTGCTGTGCTCGCCGCCCTGCTTCTGGCGGCATCGGCACATGCAGACACGCCGCCCATCGTGCGCGCGCCGCAGGATGAAATCATTTATCAAATCATGCCGATCGCCTGGCGCGATTCCAACCTCGACACCGTGGGCTCGGTTGCCACGCGCTTTGGCGATTTCGGCGGTCTCGCCGCTACGGAGAGTCTCGACTATCTGCAGTACCTCGGCGTGACGATGGTCTATCTGCAACCGATCTTTCCGTCGGCGGCGTACCACGGGTACCAACACGGACCCGCTAACCAACTCAACTCGCGCTTCGGCACTGAGGCGCAGTTCTTGGCATTTGTGGATGCAGCGCATGCGCGCGGCATCAAGGTGATCCTGGACTTTGTTGCCTACGGCATCAGCCAGAATTCGCCGTACTACGCATCGGCGTTTGGAAATCCTTCAAGTATCTACGACCCGTGGTTGGCGTTCACCAACGCCGCCAACACGTCATATGTCGGCTCGCTCTACACCACCTGGAACGGCGGGCAGGTTGGTTTCATTCACTGGAACCTCACCAACGGCGCCGCAGTGAACACCGTCACCAACTGGGCCAAGAAGTGGCTTGATCCAAACGGCGACGGAAACACCGCCGACGGGGTTGACGGCTTCCGGCTCGACCACGCATGGGCGAGCGGTGGCGAAGGCTGGGGCGCCAACATCACCTTCTGGGAAACGTGGTGCACCGCATTGCGCACGGTGCGTCCAGACGTCTTCATCTTCTGCGAGCCATCGGATTGGGGCAATTACGGCACCGACCTGCTCACCACCAACGCCTTTGATGCGGTGATCACCAAGCCGTGGCAATTTGCCGCGCGTTCAGCGGTCACCAACCGAAACGCATCGGGTCTGTACAGCTCCATGGCAACCACCGTTGCCGCGGTGCCTGCAGGAAAGTTCATCGTTGCGCAGACCAGCGACCACGACGCCAATCGACTGGCTTCTGATTTCGGCAGCAACAATGCTCGCCAATTGCTCGCCGCTGCGATTCTCTTCACCCAGCCATTCACGCCAAACATCTACTTCGGTGACGAAATCGGCATGAAGGGCACCAAAGCGGGCGGAACAACCGACGCGAACGACATCCCCATGCGCGAGCCCTTCAAGTGGCAAGCCGTCGCCGGCGCTCCCATGAGCAATTATGCCGCTGCCGTTGCTGGTACGCCGCCACCGACCTACGCCACCAACAACGACGGCCGCAGCGTGCAAGAGCAGAAGGGTGTTGCTGGTTCGATCTTAGAAACGTATCGATCGTTGATTGCTGTGCGTAAAAACTCAGTGGCACTTCGGCGTGGTGCGTATCTCCCGGTTACCTGCCCAAACACTGGTATCTACGCATTTGTGCGTAGCGATGCGGCAGAGACCGTGCTGGTAGTCATCAACCTTAACTCCACTTCCGCAAGCAGCACCGTTGATCTCAGCGCGTTCACCGTGCCCGCAACCGGCACCGTTCCAACGAGCCTGGAGAACGGCACAACGCTTCCGGTGATCACCGCGTCCAACAAGGGTGCATATTCCGTCTCGCTGGCAGCGCGTTCATGGTTCATCGCGCGCGCCGCGCTTTCCATTCCGCAGGTGGTGACGCACCCGGACATCGATGGTCGCTCGCTACCAACTGACGCGGGCGCCACCGCACTGCGTGCAACGCAAGCGTGCCTCTCATCGTTTGCAGACAACGTTGGCGAACTCAACCAGCTCTTTGCACGCGCTGACGGCGACGCGCTGCGCGTTTCCATCACCGGCAATCTGCCGCAAGATGGCACCTCGCTTGATCTCTTCATTGATATCGATCCGGGAGCGGGCACCGGGCAAAATCGCCTTGTGACAGCGCATCTTCCTTCGCCACCCGGCGGACTCGCGCCACTTGATGGCACCACCTTTGACACTGGCTTTGCGCCCGACGCCCTCTATTACATCAACACCGTGGGTTCGCTCGTCTATGTCGATCGCGTCAACCTGCCCGGTGCAGGCACACTGGCTACGAAAGACTTTCTTGGCACCGTGGCGCTGAACTCCGGACGCGGCGCACTGAGTGCTGGTGGAAATCCAAACAACGTTGAAGTTGGGTTTGACAATACCAACACCGCCGGCATCACTGCTGCAAGTGTTGTCAACGCCGCCACCGCCAGCGCGGGCATCGAACTACGCATTCCATTTGCAGACCTTGGACTCGCTGCTGACTTCGCAGGATCAGTGGCGCTCACTGCGTTCATCGAACGTGTTGACGGCACCATCTCCAACCAGTGGCTCCCCGCCCTGCCCGCAGGAAGCGGCGACCCTGGTATCGCCCCGAATGCAAACAACATCGCTGGCACGCAACACTTGACCGTGTTCCTCGGAGCGGTCGCCGACCTCAACGGGGACGGCTTGGTGAACGGCATCGACCTTGGCACCCTGCTCGGCAACTGGGGACCAACGCCACCTGGCCCTGGCTTCACCCTTGGCGACCTGAACCGTGACGGCATCGTGGATGGCGCTGACCTCGGCCGAATGCTCGCGCAGTGGGGCACGAACGGCGGGTGATTGGCTGCTCAGAAACCTCCATCGAACCACGCACAACGACACGGTGCCCCCACCCGAGCCGACGACAATCACTTATTGACCAAAAATTGAAGGGCTCTCCAGACCGCATTATTTGAATTTCCATTGTGGCATCTGCTCCGCACGCGCGTACGTTCTCCTTATGGTCCCCTGCCGACAACTGTTCCGTGCACTGATCGCCGCGCTGGTCACTGCCTCAGCTCTCGGCCAAGGCGGCGCCACCTGCACCGCAGCCATCAACGAGTACTTCCTTGCGCCGGCATCGGGCTCGTTCTATGGGGCGGCGCAACCGGTCAATCTTTCTGGTTACACGCGACTGCGCTTGGTGCAAGACGGATCGCCAAATTCTTCCGGCACGTGGGTCTCCGCACCCATCGCCAGCAACATCACTGAATTCACCGCGACGTTTCGATTCAGTTTCCGCAACAGTGTCGGTGGCCCGGGCGATGGATTCTCTTTCCTCTGGGGCAACCTCTCCAATGCGTCCGGGACACGAATGTCCGGTGGCGAAAATGGTGTGCAAGCATTCGTGCAAGATCAATCGGGACTGAGTGTTGGGTTCGCCAGCTATCCCGGAGCAGGCGCCAACGGCGTGAATGGAAAGTGGGCGGGTGGTACGAACTTCGCATTCGTTCCGTTCACGTACACGCCGGTCACTTGGACAACCACCGCACTCGCCGCCAACACCATTCGCATGGCGACCGCCACCGTGTTTTGGTCCCGCAGCACAGGCACACGTGTCACCATTGCTGTTCCTGGAAACACAGGCACCCTCATCTATATCGATAAGGGCCAACCACAAACCGCCGCAATCAATTCCGCCGGATGGTCCTTCGGATTCGCAGCGCGCAACGGCGCAGTAGATGAAGACGTGCTGATTGGGGAATTCAGGGTCAACGCCATCGTGGAGTGCCCCGACCCGCGCAGCCCTGCTGACATTGATCGCGACTGCCTGGTTTCCGGCGCAGATCTTGCGACGGTACTCAGTCAATGGGGACCGTGCGGTAGCACGCCGTGCACTGGCGATCTCGACAACAATGGCGCCGTTGGCGGCAGCGATATCGCCGTCGTGCTGGGCGCGTGGGGCGATGCAGATTGCGTTACCCCGGTGTCATCCGATCGATTAGTGATGCGGCCACTTGGCACCACCAGCGCTGCACAAGGCTTCTGGGAATACCTGCCCGCTGGATACGCAACGCGCAACGATTGGCCACTCTTGGTTTGCCTCCATGGCATTGGAGAAAATGGCACCGGAACCTCGGCAGAACTCAATCGCCTGCTCTCGAACGGCATTCCCGCAATCATCAAGGCAAACGCTTGGCCGCTCGCCGCCTCCACTGCGGGCGACGCGTTTGTGGTGGTTGCTCCGCAGAACGCACGCGGCGGCTGCCACAACCCAACCGATGTTGACGCCTTCCTGCAATGGGCAGCCAGCCACTACGGCGTGGACCAGAGTCGCATCTACCTGACGGGGCTCAGTTGCGGCGCGATCGGTACCTGGGAATACCTCCGAACCGTTGGCGCAAACGCCCTGCCCGCTGCCGTGGTACCCATCTGTGGCAATGGCATCGACGCATGGAATCAACGCGGTTGCCTGCTTGGCAACATGCCCATGTGGGCCTTTCACGGTGACGCTGACGGAGTCATTCCGGTGCAAGGATCCATCGTCCCAGTGACGGGCGTTGCTGGTTGCACCTCACCAGTGGCGGCGGATGCGCGGCTCACCATCTATCCGGGCGTCGGGCATGATTCGTGGACGGCCACCTACAACCTCAGCGCTGGGCATGACATCTATGCATGGCTCCTGACGCATCGCCGAACCACCACTCCATAAGCAGCGTTCCGCGCCACGCGTTGCGCGCAGCGACCATGGTTGGCACGCTCCCCGTTACGGCTTGATTGACTGCCCCGCGCGCGGGTCGTTCGCCAGCGGATGAATGCGCGCGGTACCGCCGCCGGGCATACACGTCATGTACCCGGATTCCATGTTCGGATCTGCCGCAGGGAAGTCCGTTGACACGATGCACGCCCCACTGGCAAGGGCCTGCTTCTGGCGTTCGGTACTGCCGCTGAGTGGCTCCACCACGTTCTCGTCGGCACGCGTGCGGATCACCACGCCGCGCGCCGCCACTTCACCAATCCGCTTTCCATCTGCAGTTGGGTCATTGATCACGCAGAACACTCCGTCCGGGGACTGATCACCGCAATCAGCAAACAACACCGTGCCGCGCAGACCCGGATGACGCGCTAAGTGCTTGGCAACTACGTGATCATCAACGGTGATGACAAACATGAACTTGCCGCGCAGTTCGTCAATCGTTGGCCATCCAACCGTGGTCACCGCCTCACGCAGCGAAGCAGCATTCCCACGCACGCGGTCGGGAGTAATCAACTGTTCGGCGCCAAACGTCGCCTGCACCAGCCGCTCAAGTTCCTCCACGTGGCGCAACTCCCAGCGCTCTGGGTCAGTGATATCGAACCCCGGCAGGCTTGGCACGTCGACCGCCACGCATTCCAGCATCACAAACACCGGCACATGCTCGGGGTGCAATGCACTCCACGCGGCCATGTCTTGCAAACATCCCGCAAGCGTTGGGCAGATCGATTCCTGATCCATATCAGGAATGTGCAGCACCTTGAATCCAGGAGCATCAAAGCGCGCGTCATGCCACCGACCAACAATGGAAATGGGATGTGCGTAACGCCCGCCAGCGTCATCCACAAAGACATCCAGTTCAAAGCCACGAATACCCGCGTCAAGTTGCGCGGTCATCGGCTGGTGCGTGTAGTCAAGCGCCTCCGCGCGCGAGTCAAACAACGAATAGGTCAAGATGTCCGGCGCAATGTGATAGGAGTTGTGCGTGCCAATCACTTGCAACTGATTCAAGCGCAGTCCGGTGGTCGCTGCGTAGGGATTTGCCTCCGGAGACGGTGCGGCGGCCACCGCTACTTCGCGGACTGCGGTTGGGGGCTGCGTTGCCCGTTCGCAGGCGCACGTCACACCTCCCGCGGCCAACAGGGCTGCGAACCAACGGAACTGGAATAGGGGACGGGTAGCGGGCATCTGAAGACTCATGTCGGGCATGATGGCTTGAAGCACCCAACAATGCAAGCGCCCCGGCAAAGTGCCGGGGCGCTTGAGAATTCAAACACAAATCAGTCAATCACACTCATGCACGACGACGGCGCGAGATGCCGACGCCAGCAAAGGCCAGCATCGCGATGGCACCTGGGGCCGGAATCAGCGACGACTCAATCGTCATGAA